>Ga0116157_10003311_pt1 | contig 15488 bp, 16 predicted proteins | sample AD_UKC048_MetaG_FD_89882 | JGI IMG/M metagenome (GOLD analysis project Ga0116157, IMG submission 89882) | Active sludge microbial communities of municipal wastewater-treating anaerobic digesters from USA - AD_UKC048_MetaG | ecosystem: Engineered > Bioreactor > Anaerobic > Digestate | place: USA...
CATCCGGTTTTGGAGACCGGCACTCTACCAGCTGAGCTACACCCCTGTAGTCGAGGCGGAGGCAATACGCGATCCGTGCGGCGAGTTCAAGGCGGGACATGACAAGCCGCAAAACCGACGCTAGGGACAGGGAAAATCACCGTTTCGGAACGCGTTAATGAGCTCCTCCATCCTGATCGAGACCGGCGAATGGGCCGGCTGGCGCACCTGGCCACACGACGCCTTCGAGAGTGGGGTGGGCCCATTCTACTACTGCCGGGACGACGCCGGTAAGGTTCTCTGCCGGTTCGTCGCCGAAAAGCGCCACATGAATGGCGGCGGCTTCATGCACGGCGGCTGCTTCCTGACCTTCGCGGACTATTCCTGCTACGCGATCGCCGAGGAGCACATCCAGGGCCCAAGCGTCACGGTGAACCTCTCGGGCGATTTCCTGTCGGCCGCACAGGTCGGCGATGTGATCGAGTCCACGGGCGAGGTCACGCGCGCCGGCGGCCGTCTGATCTATGTCCGCGGAATGGTCACGGCCAACGGCAAGCCCGCGCTGAGCTTCACTTCGGTGATCACCCGCGTGAAACGCGACGCTCCGAAAGTGGAAGCCTAGCCGAAGCGATAGCCTAGGAAGGCGTCCAGCGGGCGAACAGGCCGGTCGGCAGAACGAGGTCGCGGCCAGACGTCTCGCGTATCGCCATCTCGCCACACGACACCTTGCCGCCGCCCATTGCGCCGCCGAGTGATTGAGCCACCGCAGCGTAAGACAGGCGCACGGCATAGACCGTTGCGATAACAAACAGCGGCTTGTCGCTCATCAGCGCCTGCACGTGTTCGAGCAGTTTCGGATAGTCCGTCTCGAACCGCCAGGTTTCGTTCTTCGGCCCGCGCCCGAACTTCGGCGGGTCGAGCACGATCGCATCATACTTCGATCCACGCCGGATCTCGCGCTCGACGAACTTCATCGCGTCATCGCAGATCCAGCGGATCGGCGCGCCTTCGAGGCCAGACATCGCGGCGTTCTCGCGCCCCTGCGCAATCGACTTCGGCGACGCATCCAGATGCACGACTTCCGCGCCAGCCTTCGCCAGCGCAAGCGACATCATGCCGGTATAACCGAACAGGTTCAGTGCCTTCACCGGGCGGTTCGCGGTCTTCACCTGATCCATCGCCCAGCGCCAGTGAACCGAGTGCTCAGGGAATACGCCCATATGCCGGAAGGCGGCGAGACGTGCGTTCAGCTTGAGGCCGTTCCAGGCAATCGGCCATTCGTCCGGCGGCGCCTTGCCGGCGAACGTCCACGCGCCGCGCTCGTCCTCGTCATCCTTGGAGGCGAACGTCGCATCGGTCTTCCACGAAGCGATCGGCGCATTCGGGCGCCACAGAGCCTGCGGATCAGGGCGGTTCACGCGCACCTTGCCGAAGCGCTCCAGCTTGCGCATGTCGCCGCTGTCCAGCAGCTGATAGTCGCTCCAGTCATCGCTTACGAGCAGCTGGAAATTCGCGGCGCTCATTTACGCGCTCCCGCATAAGACTGGCCGCGCCAGACTTCGTAGATCATCACGCTCGCAGCCGACGCCAGATTGAGGCTGTCCGCCTTGCCCATCATCGGAATGCGAACCAGCTCGTCGCATTCATTCTCGACGTCGACGGGCAGGCCGGACTGCTCGTTGCCCATCAGCACGATGCTGCGCTGACTGTAATCGGCCTTGTCGTGCGCATGCGTGCCGCGCATCGAAGCGGCGATCATCCGCGCACCCGCCTGTTTGCGCCAAGCGTTGAACTCAGCGAAGTCCGCCGTCGCAATCGGCATCGCGAAGAGGGAGCCCATCGTCGCTCGCACAGCCTCGACGGAGAAGGGATCGCAGGTTTGTCCGATCAGGATGACACCGTCTACGCCAGCGGCGTCCGACGTGCGCAGCACCGTGCCAAGGTTGCCAGGGTCGCGTACCTCGTACATCGCCACCCAACGGCGTGTCCCGTCAGACGGGAAGTCTGACAATTTGGACAGCCGCTGTTTGAACGCTGTGATGACCGTCTGCGGATTGTCCTTGCGCGAAACCGACGCCAGCACCTTCTCGCTTGCAGTAAGAACCCGTGCGCCCGCTTTCTTCATGCGAGCGAGCAGGTCGCTGGTCTGCGGACGCTCAAGAGCGCCAATGCCAGCAAGGGCGTAGGCCGGTAACCATCCGTTGTTAAGCGCCTCTTCAGCAAGGCGAGCGCCCTCGGCCAGGAAGAGCCCGCTCTCATTGCGCGACTTCTTCCGCTCAAGCGACTTGAGCAGCTTAACCGTGTCGTTGGCGGTCGAGGAAATGTGCTCGAACGTCGTCGCGCCAGATCGTCCTCTTGGAGAATCTGAATGCGCTTCCGGTTTTTCCGGCGATCCTGAGGTCACGCGTCATAGCCCATGCAACAATTCAACGTACCTCTAGGGATGTTGGGCCGGTGTGGAAAGGTGTGTGCGCGGCCGAAGTTCGCGAAGGTCTTCGTCGAGCTGGCAAAGTGAAAGGGAGTATTATGGATAACAGATCCCTCGCCCCGCAGATCCTGCTCATGGGCGTTCTGGGTCTGGGCGCCACCTGCTTCATGGCGACCTCGGCCTTTGAGTCAGCTTCCGCCAGCCCGGAGCCGGTCGAGATCGCTGCGCCGGTGAGCCAGCCGGTCGCAATCGAACCGCCACCCAAGGTTGAGCCGACGCCTGAAGTGCGCCCGGCCGCGATCCCTGCGCCAGCTGCTGCCCCGGCAGAAGTCGCTGCTGCTCCGGCAGAAATCCACCCAACGATCTCCCAAACTGCCCGCGCAGAGACCTGCCAGCAAGAATTCAGGTCGGCGCTCAAGGAAAATCCGATCGATTTCGGCCGCGATCATCACCAGATGACCGCCAAGGGAAAATCGGCTGCCGACAAGCTTCTGGTTATCGCAAAGGCCTGTTCCGGGCTGAAAATTCAGATCCAGGGCTTCACGGACAATGAAGGCAAGAAAGCCAATAATACCCGCCTGAGCCGTCGCCGAGCGGAATCCGTGAGGGGATATCTCGTAGCTCAGGGTCTGTCCCAGGACCTGCTGACTGCGGTAGGATTCGGACCGGATCGGCCGGTTGCGAGCAATCGCACCGCGTCGGGCCGGGCCAGGAACCGCCGCATCGAGATTCGAGTGACCCGCGTGGAGTCGTAGTGCATGGAAATCTGGGTTTGGCTCGTCATCGCAGCTGTCTTCGGCGGCGCCATCGGTTGGGCGCTGCACATGATGTATCTGCAGCGGCAAGCCAAAGCGCCGGAGCCAACACCAGCCGAAGTCGACGCCGCAGCTGAAGCCGCCCGGGTCGCAGAGCTGGAGGACAGGCTCGGCAAGGCGACCGCCGAAGCGCACGACCTCCGCCAGAAATCCGGCATTGCACGCGCAGGCGAAGAGAATGCGCCGATTGTCGAGGGCTCGCTGGCCTGGCGCAACCGCCACCTCGAATCCCGTGTGCGCTTTCTTGAAGGCAAGCTGGCGGACTCCGAGACGGACCCGGCGAATGCCCGCGCGCCTGTCGAGGATCAGAATGACGAGGCAACCCGCCTGCGCTGGCGCAATCGCTATCTCGAAGGTCGCGTGAAGTATCTGGAAGAAGAACTCGTCCGCACGGGCGGTTTCACGACAGCGCGCGTCGTTCCGGCGACAGCGCAGGCAGAGGCAGCGCCGCAAGCCAAAGGGCCGGAAGGCGAGCAGCCGGAGCTGATCGAACAGCCGCGCGAAGGTCGCGCCGATGATCTCAAGCTTATTTCCGGCATTGGTCCGAAGCTGGAACAGAAACTCAACAGCATCGGCGTCTGGCACCACGATCAGGTCGCCGAGTGGAGCCAGCAGAACATCGACTGGGTCAACGCCGCGATCTCATTCCGCGGGCGTATCGAGCGAGAAAAGTGGGTGCCGCAGGCCAGGCAGCTGATTCAGGACGCCGCCGCGAACCTCGAAGCAGCTCCCGAAGGCGGCGCCTAATCCTTCGATTTGTGGGCGATCGCCATTGCCGAGGCATCCCAATCGCTGCGTCCGTCAAAGTTGACGATCCGCACTTCAGAGAAGTCCTTCGGGTCATCAAGGCAACGCAGGTTCACGCTGAACCCATCCGGGTTTGACCGGGGCACGTAGAACGATTTCACTCCACAGACGGCGCAGAAGGTGTGTTTCGCCGTTCCGGTGTTGAATGTGTAGGTTGTGATCTGCTCAGCGCCCTGAAGCAGCCTGAACCGCGAAGACGGCACGATCAGGTGCAGATAGCCCGTGCGGGCGCACATGGTGCAGTTGCAGTCTTCGACTTCGATCTCATCGGGCGTCTCGGCCTCGAACCGTACAGCGCCGCAATGGCAGCCGCCTGCATGCCAGCGCATGGGCATCCCGCTCACCGGCACGAGCGGACGATACCCGACAGCTTGTCGCGATCGAGGTTGATCGAGATCAGGTTGAAACCCGTGACGCCATTGGTGTCGGGTTCAGTCGTGGCAATCTGGAACAGCGTGGCTCCAGTAATGACATCGAGCAGGCGGGGCGACAGATCGATCGTCACCTGAATGTTGCCATGCTCGGTCATCTTCGGCGGGTCGATGATCTCATAGGGCTGCAATGTCGCGCTGCGAATGTCGGCAAAGCCGTCTGGCCGTTGCGCGTCCAGCTGCCAGAACACAGTCAGGCCCTTGCTGGCCAGATCGACAACCCGCTGCGCATCCACCGTGCCCGTGCTGCGCCGTGAGTCATGCACCAGCCACAGATACAGGCGCGGCGCATTGGTGCGATTGCAGAAGATCTCGACCTTGTCGTCCTTCCACTGGTTGCCTTGCCGATAGCGCAGGAAGAACTGCCCCTGCGCGTCGGTCTCGAACTCCCAGCTTTCGGTCTTGTACTCGTAGACGATCTTGTACTCGCGCAGTTTCTCTTCGGAGAGCGCGTTGATGGTTTCCGGGCCCGCCTTCGACATTTCGGTCAGGAAGATCGGGTCCACGCCCATGGAACGCACATAGGCCACCACTTCGCCGTTGGCGATCTGCACCATGGTCAGGGCTTCGTTCAGCTCCGGGCAGTAGTTCACGTTCGGCATCGCAACCCACGGGTATTGCGAGAGCGCCTTGCGCTTGTCGACGCAGTTCATGCTCACCTGGTGCACGGCGAAGATCGACCCCGGCCGCACTTCGCGCTTCACGCCGCCAAGGAAGGCGAGGGAGCAGGCCGACACGCAATGTCCGGGATAGACGCGGCTGAACGAGTCGAGGTCGATCGTGTTCGCATCCGCTGGATTGCGCGTATTGCGCGCAACGCCCGTGTTCAGATTGGCCGCGCGGATGATCTTGCCGACTTCCATACCAGCGGTGAGATCACCGCCGAGGGAGGAGAAGTACAGCATCGTGTCAGGGGTCGCCTGGCTCGACCGCTTCAGGAAGGCTTGCAGGGCGGCCGGTGTCTCGGGCGTGAATTCGCCATCGGCAAAGATGGCCGGCACATCGCCAAAGACGGTGCCCCATTCGAACGTCATGGGTTGATCAGCCATCGCTGCGGGCGCACCCAGCAGCATGGCTCCCAGGGCTGAAACCAGCCCCGCAATTATGCCTCTACGCCGCCCGGCCATTGGCCGCCGCCTCCCGATTCCAACGATCCATGTCTAGCGCAGCAGCGTGCACGGGCAATGACCGAGCCGCATTACAGCACGCTCACTTAGGGGCGAAAAACAGCGCCAGAAGCTCATCTGCCGCCGCGGATGCCGGTATTTGGCCATCCGCGACTCCCTGGCGCACCGCCTGCAAGCGCGTTGCGACCCCGGCATGAGTTGCAAACCCCTGCGCCAGTCCCTCCTGGATCAGGGCGTCCAGCCAGCGAACCTGCTGTCCCGCCCGCCGCTTGGCGCGACTGCCCGAGGCCTCGGTCTTGGTCCGGTGAATCTCGATAGCCTTCCAGACGTCGGCAAGTCCTTCGCCAGCAAAGCCCGAAATGGTGTGGACTGGCGGCGACCAATCCGGGTCCGCCTGTTCCATGATGTGCAGCGCGACCTCATAGGCCCGCGCCGCGCGTTTGGCGGCCGTGGGATCAATGTCAGCCTTGTTGACGGCAATCATGTCCGCGACTTCGAGCACGCCCTTCTTGATGCCTTGCAGTTCGTCGCCCGCATTTGGCAGCATCAGCACGAGGAAGAAATCCACCATGTCGGCGACCACAGTCTCCGACTGTCCGACGCCCACGGTCTCGACAAGGATTACGTCATAGCCAGCCGCCTCGCACAGCAGCATCGTCTCGCGCGTCTTGCGCGATACGCCGCCCAGCGTGTCGCCGGCAGGCGAGGGCCGAATGAAAGCGCGCTCGTCCGCAGAAAGCTTCGCCATCCGCGTCTTGTCGCCGAGGATAGAGCCGCCTGACCGCCGCGAGGTCGGATCAACCGCCAGCACGGCAACCTTCTTGCCCATCTCGGTCAGCATCGAGCCGAACGCCTCGATGAACGTCGACTTGCCAACACCCGGCACGCCGGTGATGCCGATCCGCTGCGCCTGACCGGTGCGCGGCATGACTTCGGACAGCAGCGCACGCGCTTCGGCCTGATGGTCAGGCCGCCGCGATTCCACCAGCGTGATGGCGCGCGCAAGGCCGGCACGGGTGGAAAGGTCGAGCGTCACGGGTGTCCGTTGTAATCAGGCCATTCAAAGTGAATGGGCTTCCTACGCTGGCCGCATGGAGCGTTCAAGCCGGCCTCTAGGGATGTATCCGCGCGAGTAGGGCGCGATGGTCCGAGCCGGTGGACTTCGCCACCTCGTAAGCGCTCGCCCTGATCGTAGGGGAGGCCATGATGTGATCGATGGGCAGGCCCAGAAGCGGCAGATTGCTGAACCATGTCGGCGCCAGCTGGTAGCCGCCTATCCGGCGTCCCGGAATGGCCTTGAAGGCCGGGCACCACGGCGTCGCATTGAAGTCGCCCGCCAGCACGAACGGCTCGCGCAGGTGACCTGCCAGCGAAGCGATATGCGCATCCCGCTCTTTCAGCACATCCGCCGTGTTCGGCGGCGTCGGGTGCACGGCGACCACGGATAGCTGCACCTCGCCGACATTCACGCTGAACTTGATCCACGGCCGATGATGCGGGCCGGGCCATGGCGGCAATTCAACGCCATTCAACGGCAAGCGGGAGAACACAGTCACGCGCGTCAGGAATTTACCCATCGGCGCGAGGCCGGTATCTGCGCGATGCGGATAGTCGTCGAGCAGGCACGTGGCCGGATCAACATCCGGAAACTCGCCAATCAGGATCAGATCGGCGTTCCGGCTTTTGGCCCATTCCAGCGTACGTTGCAGAGGTTCGCGCTTCTTCCAGACATTCGCCCAGACCACGGTAACGCCCGGCGTCGAAGCGAGCCTGCTCTCAGGTTTCGTCCAGCGCGGCTCGGGCAGGGCGGCGTAGTTCACGAGCGCCAAAGCGAATGAGAACGCAGCCAGCTCCCAACGCTCGCCAAGGACAAGGCAGATGGCAGCGCCGAGGATGCCTACAACGATGAGGTGAGGCCTGAAATGCGTCAGCAGCTCAATCGGCCATCGCCCACGCCAGAACAGGCTGACGAGCGTTACAGCGCCGAGCAGACCAATCAGGACAGACACGCCCCCGATCCGCCCTAGCGATCGCGGTTCAGAACCTGCTGCGCATCATACGCGGCCGGGTCAGACGGCTTCGTCCCGCGACCCAGCAGGACTTCCAGAACGGACTCATACTGCCGCGTATCTGCGCCGAACGTGAAACCGAGGCCGACGCCCACGCCCGACCCATAACGCCCGCTCGATCCGCCGATACCCACGCTCGGTCCCGAAGGCGTATTCGCGCCACCGACCCAGTCCGTGTTGCGCGTCACCACGTTGAACCACTGATAGCCCTGGGCCAGCGTCAGCTCGGCCGCGCGGCGCAAGGCGAGGTCTTCAACCTGCGGCCCCTTCAGATCAGCGTTGGCGCGGAAGGAAACGCGGTAGCGGTCATTCTCGATCCGCTGCTCGCGATAGCCCATCTTGTCCACGCCCGGCGCCGGGCCATAGACGGTCGGCGCGCCTGCACAGGCCGCCAGCGCAAGGAAAGCAAAAGCTCCGATCATGCGTTTCATGAACATGTCTCCTTGTCCGTAAAGGTAACGTGTTTTGCGCCACAGACCAGCCTGTCTGCAGCGCCGCTTTTCATGAGTAACGTCCGGCAGCTGCGCGGGTTCAGCCCGTAGCAGCGTTCTTGGAATTGTGCCCCAGCGGGCCCTGCAGCTTCTCCAGCAGCTCGATCGCGGCATCCGCAATCACCGTACCCGGCGGGAAGATGGCCGCAGCGCCTGCAGCGTAAAGCTGGTCATAGTCTTGCGGAGGCACAACGCCGCCGACGACCACGGTGATATCGCCACGGCCTTCCTTGTTCAGCGCGCCGCGCAGTTCCGGCACCAGCGTGAGGTGGCCTGCAGCCAGCGATGACGCCGCCACAACGTGCACGTCGTTCTCGACAGCCTGACGCGCAGCTTCGCCCGGCGTCTGGAACAGCGGCCCGATATCCACGTCCCAGCCAAGATCTGCAAAGCCGGATGCAACAACCTTCTGGCCGCGATCGTGACCATCCTGGCCCATCTTGGCGATCAGGATGCGCGGGCGGCGGCCTTCGGCCTTCTCGAATGCGTCGGCGCGTTCGCGCGCCAGCGTAACCTTGTCCGATTTCATGCCCATGCCCTGCGCATAAACGCCCTGGATCGATTTGATCACCGCCTGGTGGCGGCCCACCACTTTCTCGACAGCATAGCTGATCTCGCCCACCGTCGCCTTGGCGCGCGCAGCCTGGATGCCAAGCTCCAGCAAATTGCCACGGCCCGTCTCGGTCGCCTTGGTGATCGCATCCAGCGCCTGCGCCACGGCCACTTCGTCACGCTCGCCACGCAGGCGTGCGAGTTTGTCGAGCTGCAGCTGGCGCACCTTGGCGTTGTCGACCTTCAGCACCGGCACGTCTTCGGCTTCGTTGAGACGGAATTTGTTCACGCCCACGATCGTCTGCACGCCGCTATCGATGCGCGCCTGCGTCTTTGCAGCAGCTTCCTCGATGCGCAGTTTCGGCAGGCCTTCCTCGATGGCTTTCGCCATGCCGCCCATCGCTTCCACTTCCTCGATGTGCGCCCAGGCGCGCTTGGCGAGGTCGTAGGTCAGGCGTTCAACATAATAGCTGCCGCCCCATGGATCGATCGTGCGCATCACGCCGCCTTCCTGCTGCAGGAAGATCTGCGTGTTGCGGCTAATGCGGGCCGAGAAGTCGGTCGGCAGCGCCAGCGCTTCGTCGAACGAGTTGGTGTGCAGCGATTGCGTTTGCCCGCCTGCCGCCGCCATGGCTTCGAGGCAGGTGCGGATCGCGTTGTTGTAAACGTCCTGCGCCGTCAGCGACCAGCCGGATGTCTGGCAGTGCGCACGCAGCGACAGCGACTTGTCGCTCTTCGGATTGAACTGCTTCACCAGCTTGGCCCAGAGCAGGCGGCCGGCGCGCATCTTCGCGACTTCCATGAAGTAGTTCATGCCGATCGCCCAGAAGAACGACAGGCGCGGCGCAAACTTGTCGACGTCCAGACCCGCCGCCATCCCGGCGCGGATATACTCGACGCCATCAGCCAGCGTGTAGGCGAGCTCAAGGTCCGCCGTCGCGCCCGCTTCCTGCATGTGATAGCCGGAGATCGAGATCGAGTTGAACTTCGGCATGTTCTGCGACGAGTACGCGAAGATGTCCGAGATGATCCGCATCGAAGGGCGGGGCGGATAGATGTAGGTGTTCCGCACCATGAACTCTTTGAGGATGTCGTTCTGGATCGTGCCCGAGAGTTTGGCCGCCGAAACGCCTTGCTCTTCCGCCGCCACGATGAATAGCGACATGATCGGCAGCACCGCGCCGTTCATCGTCATCGACACCGACATCTGGTCCAACGGGATGCCAGCAAACAGCGTGCGCATGTCGTAGATCGAGTCGATCGCCACGCCGGCCATGCCGACATCGCCCGTCACGCGCGGGTGATCCGAGTCATAGCCACGGTGGGTCGCCAGATCGAACGCTACCGAGAGGCCTTTCTGGCCGGCCGCCAGATTGCGCCGGTAGAACGCATTCGAATCTTCCGCCGTGGAGAAGCCGGCATACTGGCGGATCGTCCAGGGCTGGTTGGTGTACATGGTCGGGTAGGGGCCACGGCCAAACGGCGCGACGCCCGGATAGTCGTTCAGGAAATCGAGCCCAGCAACGTCCGCGCCCGTGAACATCGGCTTCACGGAAACGCCTTCGGGCGTTTCCCACAGTTTCTGGCCCTCGGCCCCAGCCAGGGCCTCCCATGCCTTCACATCAGCGCCAGACGCGGCGTCGCCAAGCGGCAGCTGAGTGAAATCGGGAAAGGACTGGGCCATCTGCGGGCTCTCCGAACGCGGATTCGACTGGTTTTCGTAGCACTGACAGGCCGCGCCATGAAGCCTTCGCAAGTGCGAAGGGAACTGCTCATGTCGCATTCATGAAACCCGGCTTACAGCCTCTTCATTCGCAGGCAACTGCGACGGACTGGACGCCTGTTTCCGTTCAAAACAATATCGCCGTCGGCGCGAGGGACGAAGCGCTGGCCTATGGACCCTCACCTTGGACAAAGTCCTCTGGAGAAACTGCCTATGAAATTCGGTAAATTCCTCGTCCTGCCGGCCTTTGTGCTGGCAATTGCCGCCCCGGCGCTCGCCCAGCCGACCCCGCCCACGCCGGAAGAGCGCGCCGCACGCTTCGACAAGGCGGACCTCAACAAGGACAACAAGCTCGACAAGGCCGAGTTCGTCTCGACCCTGCCGGAGCAGGCCCGCGCCATGGCTGACCAGATCTGGTCCTCGCGCGTCGACGCCGATGGCGATGGCTTTGTGACCAAGGAGCAGTATCTCGCGCTCCGCATGGGCCCGCGCCCGCCGCAGTAAGTTCGACCACGATCTCCGATAGGGCGGCCGGCGATAACCTCGCCGGCCGTTTCTTTTTCGGTTGCAGCTTCCCCCCGCCTTCCTATCCCTATGACCGCGGAAGGAGACGGACATGCGCGCCCTGATCACCATGCTCGCGATCCTCGCCAGCGCGCCTGCCTTCGCGCAGGAGCCCTACCGCGCGCCGCGCACTTACCTTGGGGCTCCCGACCTTCAGGGCGTGTGGACCAACGAAACCACCACTCGCCTCGAACGCCCTGTCGAACTCGGCGGCCGCCTGATCATGACGCCCGCCGAAGCCGCCGAAGCAGACGGGTTCTCGGAATACCGACCTGCCATGCGTGTGAATGGCGAGCCGCGCACCAGCTTCATCACCAGCCCCGCCAACGGACGTGTGCCGCCCATGAAAGCCGGCGCCGTTCCCGACACCAACCGCCGCACAGCCCTCAAGCCCGGCGAGCGCGACACCGACGGTCCCGAACTACAGGCCATCGACGACCGCTGTATCCTGCCCATCGGTTTCAACGCCGGCCCGGTCATGCTGCCGCTGCCGAACAACTCCAACTACCAGATCATCCAGACAGCCGACTACACCGTCATCCTCGTCGAGATGATCCACGACGCCCGCATCATCCGCATGAACGGCAAGCACCGCACCGATGGCCAGCGCCCCTATCTCGGCGACTCTATAGGCCGATGGGAAGGCGAGACGTTGATCGTGGAAACCACCAACTTCCCGCCAGAACAGCTTTTCCGCGGCTCATGGCAAAACCTGAAGATCACCGAACGCTTCACGCGCGTCCGCGAAGACCGGCTGCTCTACGAATTCAGCGTCGACGATCCAACCAAGTGGGATCAGCCATGGTCGGGCGAATACGAATTCCGAACCGCTGCAGCGCCGATCTCCGAATACGCCTGCCGGGAAGGCGAGGTGTCGATGCCCGCCATGATGCTCGCCGCCCGCCGCCGTGAAGCCGCCGGCAAGGAATAGCGTTCAGACGAACGTGAACACTGCATTCGATTGCGGCTCACCACCCGGCGAGCTTCCAAAATCGAAACCCGGATACTCCTTCAGCAATCTCAACCGGTCGCGCGGCAGCGTAGCTCGCCAGGGATCGCCAACCAGCACTTCGATCTTTCTCGCAAGACAGCGATCCAGAAATGCGGTCACACGCTTCGCCAGGTCTTCGTTGTAAAACAAATCACCCACCAGGATGACATCTACGTCCGGCGGCTCGCCCAGTGTCAGATCACCGAGCATCATCTCAAGCGCCACGCCATTCGCTTCGGCGTTCAAGCCAATGGCCGCGATCGCATACGGATCGACATCAACCGCCAGTGCAGACGCCGCGCCGGCCTTCATCGCCGCGATAGCAACAAGTCCCGATCCCGCGCCCATATCCAGCACGCGCCGCCCGGCCACCGCCTCGGGCTGATCCAGCACATATCGCGCAAGCGCCAATCCGCCGCCCCAATGATAAGCCCAGTACGGATTGCCGAACGCATCATCGGCTTCAGCAAGCCTCCAAAGCCCGCTCTTCGGCCCCGCCTTGTGAACCACGATCTCCGGCACGGACGGCGCCGGAGACAACGGAAAATTCGCCCGAATGAACTGCGAAACGTCGATAGTCGATCCCCAAATACGCTGGGTTGTCTTTGCCGTGGCTCTCCGCATTCTGCAATGCTAGCGATGGACCAAAGCAGGGAGCCAGAGATGAGCGACATCAATAGCATGAAAGGCAAACGCGCTATCGTGACGGGCGGTGGCACCGGCCTCGGCGCCGCCACCGCAGTTGGTCTCGCCCGTCGCGGCGTCAATCTCTGCATCAACTACAACTCCAGCGCCGACGCCGCCAACGAAGTCGTCGCCGAATGCCAGAAGCTCGGCGTCGAAGCTTTCGCTGTAAAGGCCAACGTCGCTGAAGACGCAGATTGCCGCGCGCTCGTGGACGCAGCCGTCGCGAAGTTCGGCGGGCTCGACGTGCTCATCAACAATGCCGGCATCACCAAATTCGCCGCCCACTCGGATCTCGACGCGCTCGACGCCGAAGACTTCCTGCGCCTCTACAAGGTCAATGTCGTCGCCGTGTATCAGATGACCCGCGCCGCCAAGCCACATCTCGCCAGCGCCGGAAAAGCCTCCGTCGTCAACGTGTCATCGATCGCAGGCGTCACCGGCATTGGCTCGTCCATCGCCTACGCGTCCACCAAGGGCGCACTCAACACGATGACGCTCTCGCTCGCCCGCGCCCTCGCGCCGAACATCCGCGTCAACGCCGTCTGCCCCGGCTATATCGGCTCGGGCTGGTTCACCAAGTATCAGGGCGACGCCGCCGAAGCGCAGACCGCGGAGAACGTCGCCAAGTCGGTGCCGCTCAAGGTTGCCTCGATGCCGGAAGACATCGCCGAATCGATCCTGTTCTTCGCTGGCCCGGAAAGTCGCCACGTCACCGGCGAGTTCATGATCATCGACGCCGGCATGCACCTTGGCTACGCGCCCACGCGGGCTAGATAGCAAACAGCCAGTCAGGAGGGACATGATGGTCCAGCGTCTCAACCGCCGTGATTTTCTCCTGACATCTTCCGCTGTAGCGGCATCAGCCGCACTTGCATCGTGCAGCTCATCAGCGAAACCCGCTCCAAGCCCGACGCCAACACCGTCCGCGCCTACAACGCCCAGTGCGCCAGCAGCAACGCCGGTTCTCGGCTCCGCTTTCCCGCTGATCGCCGATACGGCGTCACGTCTCGATGTCGCGAAAGCCAAAGCGCTTCGTGCGGCGGGCGTGAAAACCGTGTTCCGCTATTACTCGCACCTGCCGCCCAGCCTGCCGGGCAAGGACCTGCAACCAGAGGAAGCAAAGATCATCCTCGGCGAAGGCCTCTCCATCGGCAGCGTCTTCCAGCATTTCAACAACTGCTACCGCACCTTCGAGAACAACTGGGGCAAGGAAGACGCAGAGCAGGCGCTGCGCATGGCCGAAGCCGCAGGCCAGCCCGAAGGCTCCGCCATCTATTTCGGCGTCGACGCCGACTGGCCTTATTCAGCCCTGCGCGATCCCATCCTCAAATACTTCGAAGACGTGAAACGCGCCTTCGAAGGCTCGAACATCGCTGTCGGCATCTATTCCAATGGCTGCCTCTGCAACGCCGTGCGCGAGAAGGGCCTCGCGCAGTATTTCTGGCTCTCCGGCTCCACCGGCCATTCCGGCACGCAGGCCTTCTACAACACCAACAACTGGACGCTCTTTCAGAACGCGCTCGACATCACGCCCTCGCAAGTCGGCTATGCGATCGACACCAACATCGCAAATCCCAACACGCAGGGTTATTTCGGCCAGTGGTATGATCGCGGCGCACGCCTCGCCGCTCACGCCGCCGCCGATACGCAGACCACATTCATGGCCCGCAGCTTCCTGCGCGTAGACACGGAACTGAAGCAGGAGCCCAATGCCGACGCGGCTTCGCTGACCAGGCTCTTCAAGGACCGCAACTATCGCGGCCTCGAAACCTCGGGCGGATGGACGAAGATCATGACGCAGGAGGGCGGCGACACGCGCGGCCTCAAGACGCTGACCGGATGGGTTCCATCTCACGGGCTCGCGCCAATGAGCAGATTCCCCAGCAACTCCAGCAATTACGGCCTCTGCGGCGCCCCCACGGTCGTCAGCGACACGACGAAATACCAGAACTGCGAACGCGCTGCCTCGCGCCTGCGCTAGCCAACGCTGGTTGAACTACGGATACCACCGCCAGCTATCAGCGGCCGAGCCCAAGCTCCGCATGCGCCAGCTCAAGGCTCGCCAGCACATCAACGCCGACATGGATGAACTCATCCACGCCCGCCTCACGCAGCGCCGCTTCCAGCTCGCCCGGCTTGCCGGCCAGATAGAGCCGCGTCACGCCCGCCGCCTTCAGCACTTTCGCCGTTTCGACGGCATCCGCCGCATAGCGTTTGTCCGATCCGCACAGGCACGCGATCTGGCAACCCGACGTCGTCAGTGTTTGCGCATGCCACGCCGCGTCGCCAACCGATGGTACTGCGCTAATGCCGCCCGCTGCGAAGAAGTTCTGCGCGTACTGAAGCCGCGCCGTATGCTCCGCCATCGGCCCCAGAGCCGCGAGGAAAATCTTCGGCTCCTTGCCGGCCGCCGTGCGCTGGTCCGCCAGATCCCGCAACCGCTCGAACGGTTCCGCGAGGCGGATCGGCCACAGCGGTTCTGCCTCGGCGCCCTCATCATCCGTCGTGCGCGAAAGATCGGCCAGCGTCGCGCGATCCTGCGCCGCGCCCTTCAGCGAGAACCATGAGCGAGCAGCAGGCGCACGTCCCGAAGCTTCGGCCGCACGCCGCACAATCGCGGGCAGGTTCACCACCTCAACGCTCGGCACTTCTTCCTGCAGCAGCGGGAAGTCGGTCACGCCCGTCACCAGTTCCTTGCGCTTGGCGACAGCCTTGATCCGCGCGCCACGCGCATCGGCCACGCCCGTCTGGAAGCCGCCTGCCACCAGCGCTTTCGCCAGCCCACCTTCGCGCTCCACCTGCTGGAACAGCGCCCACGCTGCGA
>Ga0116157_10003317_pt1 | contig 15469 bp, 13 predicted proteins | sample AD_UKC048_MetaG_FD_89882 | JGI IMG/M metagenome (GOLD analysis project Ga0116157, IMG submission 89882) | Active sludge microbial communities of municipal wastewater-treating anaerobic digesters from USA - AD_UKC048_MetaG | ecosystem: Engineered > Bioreactor > Anaerobic > Digestate | place: USA...
CAGCTCCTGGCGCAGGCGACCGAGACGGCACTCGTGGTCAGACACCGCCTCGCGGGCGGCGAGATACCGCTCCCGAGCCTGGCCGCCGTCCCACAGCAACTGCCGCACCTGCACGCGCACCTCGGTCAGCCGGTCGTCGTTGAACTGGGTCGGCCCCATCGGCAGGCCCAGGGCGCCCATGCGGTTCTGGTCCCAGTTTTTCCAGGATGCCCCTGCATCGACCTGGGGCCGCTGAGCGGCCCCGATCTCGCGCTGGGCCCCCCGGCCGCCGTCGATCTCGGCCTTCGCCGCCTTCAACTGCGGATTTTCCTGCAGGATGCGCGCGACGATCGCCTGGGTATTCCAGGGCGTTTCGCCCGTTTCAGCCGCGTCGGGAAGCGGCTCGGCGATCCCAGGCTGGCTCTGCTCGGCCAGGCCGGCCTGGCTCGCGGGATCTGCCCCGGCTGCGAAGGCTCCGCCCGCGAGCACCGCCACGAGCAGGATCGCCAGCAGGATGGCCGGCCGGCTCCGGCCGGAGCGCGCGCTGCCGCCGTTTCCCTTCGCGAACGCCGCTTCCCACCATCTGCCGGCAGATTCTCCGGCGTCGATCGCGAGATCATACATGGCAGGAATGAACACCATCGTGAGCACCGTTCCGAACGTCAGGCCGAACGCGGCCACGACGCCGAGCGGCGACATGCGCTCCAGGCCGACCGCCTGTTCGAGAACGAGCGGCAGAAGCCCGATGACGGTCGAGCCGGTGGTGATCAGGATCGGGCGCAGGCGCACCCGCACCGACTGGAACAGCGCCTCGCGCCGCTCCATGCCCGCTGCGCGAGCCTGGTCGATGAAGTCGATGAGAATGATGGCGTTGTTCACGATCGTGCCTCCCAGCAGAATGATGCCCATCATGGCCGGCATGCACATGGGTTTGTCCATGATCACCAGCCCCCAGAACGCCCCGATGAGCGACAGCGGAATGGTGCCCATCACCAGCAGCGGCCGCCACCAGTTCTCGAACAGCCCCCACAACACGACATACAGCAGCGCGATGCCGAACAGCAGGGCCGTGCCCAGCCGACGCCCGGTTTCGTTCATGTCGGCCATGCTGCCCGCCACGCTCACCGTGTATCCGCCCGGGATCTCGACCCGGCTGATCGCCTCTTCCACGTCCGCGGCGACGGTTGAAAGCGGCCTGCCGTCGTTGATTCCCAGGATGTCGATGGTCTGGCGGAGGTTTTCACGCGTCAGCAGGGTCGGCGCCAGGACCGGCTCCAGCCGGCCGAGCCCCGCCAGGAACAGCTCGCCTTTCGGCTGGGGAAGCGGCATCTCGCCCAGGTCGGCCCGCCAGGGCTTCCCCGCCCGGCCGATTTCGACGCGAACCGGCAGGTCGAGATACCCGTCCATCTGCATGCGCGACGGATATCTGCCGGTGAGGGTCACACCCAGAAACTCGCCGATCGCGCGGGCCGACAGCCGTTCCTGGGAGAGCAGTTCGAGCGACGGCCGGAACAGGGTTTCGGGCTTGTCATACCGCCAGTTCAGCAGGGGGTCGCGCAAGCCGGGCACGCGGCCCATCTCCCGGACGATCCGGTTCCCGATCTCGGCGAGCCTGATGGGATCGCGACCGGCCACGACGACGTCGATCGGCGCCTTCGTGGTGGAAAGCGGCGTCGCACCGTATTCCTTCACCGAAACGGATTCGAGGCCGGGAATCGCCGCCAGACTGCGCCGCCACTCGTTCATGATCTCCCAGACGGTCTGATTGCGGCGGTCGCGGGTGCTCAGCCGGACCTGGATCTCGGCCTGTTGTGGAAGCTGGCCACCGGCTCCGAAGCTGACCTGGCCCGGCTCGGCCCCGACCACGGTCGAAACGCTCTGGACGTGCGGCGACCGGTTGACGACCTCTTCACACCGGGTGACGAGAGCTTCGACCTCGGAAAGCGGCATCGCCGGCGACATGTTCAGGTTGATCGTCACCATCCCGGCATCCATGGGCGGCATCAGCTCGCGGCCGACCAGGGGCATCGTCAGCCGGACCGAGACGATGAGCAGCACCAGGCACACCACCAGCGCGGTCAGGCGGAATCGCAGAACAACCCTGAGCAGCCACAGGTAGACTTCGGCCATCTGCGCGAGGCCATATTCTATGGCTTTCAATATTTTATTTTGAATGCCGCCGCCGCTGCTTCCGGCATTCTCCGCAGGGGTTTCCTCCCCGGCCGGCACGCCGCCGTTCCGGAAGAACATCCAGCGGAGAAGATGGGGCACGATGGTGATGGCCGCCACGAAGGATCCGATCAGGGTCGCCGTGATCATCAACGTCAGCGGCCGCAGCACCTGCTGGGCGTAGCCGCCGGCGAACATGATGGGGATCATCACGACAACGGTCGTGAGCATGCCCCCGAGAATCGAGAAGACCACTTCCTCGGTGCCGGCCACGACCACCTCGGGGGTGCGCTCGCCGCCTTCGAAGCGGCGGAACACGTTTTCCACGACGACGACCGACGCGTCGACGACCATGCCCACCGCCACGATCAGGCCGGTCAGCGTCACCATGTTGAGGGTGTAGGACGTGAAGCCCAGGAATGCGAGCGCGGTCAGGAACGACAGGGGAATCGAGATACCGATGATGAGGGAGGTGCGGATCTCGACCAGGAACACCAGCACCACCAGCATGGTCAGCCAGATCGCGGAGTACAGCGAATCGCGCATGCCCGCGAGGTTGATGTCGATGATCGGCTGCTGATCGGTGGTGACATCGAAGGCCAGGCCGGGAAACATCTCGGCCAGCCGCGGCAGATGCCCCTTCACCGAGGCCAGCGCCCGCATCGCGTTGCCGCCTTCGGTTTTGAGGATATTCAGGGCGATCGCCGCCGAGCCGTTGCCGTGATACAGGCTGCGAGGCTCTTTGAAGCCGAGGCTGATCGAGGCCACGTCTCCGACCGTTACAACCCCGCCTTCCGCCACGCGCAGGGGAATGGCCGCCAGCTCTTCCGGCGTCCGGGCCTCCTGCACGGTTTTCACGAGCGACTCGCGGCCCCGGTTGAGCCAGTAGCCGCCCGGCAGTGTCAGGTTGTCGGCCCCGATCGCGCCCAGAACGGCTTCCGGAGCCAGCCGGAACTGTTGCAGCCGGTCGATGTCGAGCCGCACCAGCACCTCGGGGGAATGGGCCCCGAAGACGTCGACCTTGCCGACGCCGGGAAGCATCAGCAGTTCTTCCTTCAGGTCGTTCTCGGCCAGCAGGCGCACGGCACGCAGATCGAGCCCCGACCCCGGCCGCGGCCGCACTCCGAGCGTCATCACCGGCCGGTTGGCGTCGGTCACCCGGAAGATCTGGGGTTCCTGGGTGCCGGTCGGGAACTGGCCCTTGAGGCGGGCGACCGCGTTGACGACGTCGTTGGTCGCCAGGCCGAGATCGGTGCCGTATTCGAACTGGACGTTCACCGACGAGATCTCGTCGCGCGAGGTCGCCGTCACCTTGACGACCCCGGTCAGGCCCTTCAGTTCACGATCGAGCAGGGTCGAGACCTGGCGGTTGACATCGGCCGCCCCGGCGCCGCGAATGACGGTCATCACGACAAGCTGCGGGGGAACCGTGTCCGGAAACAGGTCCTGCGGCAGAACGAAGTAGGCGCGCACCCCAAGCAGGGTGACGAGCATCCACAGCATGCCGACCCAGACGGGCCGGCGCAGGACGGTCGATATGAAGTTCATGGCGCCACCTCCACCGGAAACGATGCAGGCAGGCGCACATGCGCGAGATACGGAGCGACCAGGAACCGCGCGTCGGAACGCACCTGCGCAGGCGACACGACGGCCCGTCCGTCATCGCCGATCATCTCGGGAACGATCGCGCGGCGGTTCGCCATGCCGCCGGCAACCTCGTATACCACCCAGGCCCCGGGCGAGGCGAGGTCGGGAAACAACATGCCGGCTTCCAGGGTCAGCCCGGTCATCTGGCGCACCACCACGCGGGCGGGAAGCTGGCGACCGACGAGCAGAGCGGGAGCCGCTGACGGCACCGCGGCTTCGGCGATCACCTGGCGGAACTCGTTGACCTGCGGATGGATGCGATCCAGGCGGAAGCGAGTGGCCTCGGATGAAGATCCTGTTCCCGTTTCGGTTTCTGGGCACAGGAAGGCGAACTCCTCGTCGCTCAGGCAGACCAACTGCCCCGGAACCAGCTCAGACGAACGATTCTGGGGTATCTGAAGCCGAAGGCGGGTTTCGCGGGTATCTTCGAGCACGTAGACGGGGGTGCCGGGCATCACGAACTGCCCTTCTTCCTGGAGGCGGGCGGTGATGACGCCGTCGACCGGGGCCCGCAGAACGCTGTAGTCCTGCCGGATCTTCCACAGGTCGGCGCTCTTGCGGGCGGCCTGCTGCTGTGCGCTGATCGTCCCCTGCTGGGCGCGCGAACTGCGGATCTGCTCATCCATGGCTTTCAGACGGCTCTCGGCGTCGATGCGGCGGTTTTTCGAGGCGTCCCACTGGCTCTGGCTGATCGCGCCGCCCTCGAACAACGCCCGGTCGCGCTCCTCCTCGGCCTTCTGGAACGCGAGGTTGGCTTGCAGGGCTTCCCGCTGGCTCACCAGCGCGGCGAGAGCCGCCTTGACCGACTCGAGCTGGCCACCGGCGGCCGCCACCTGGGCATCGGCGGCCCCTTTCTGCACGCTCGGCTCGTCGGGATCGATGCGGGCCAGCTCATCGCCGGCCTTCACCCGGTCGCCCTCACGATGCGAGAGGGAAACGAGCCTGCCCGCCATCTGCACCGGCACGCGGATCGACGCATGGCTTTCCACGGTCGCAATGGCGGGAATCGTTCGCAGGACGGTTCCCTGAGCGGGGGAACGGGCTTCGATGGTTCTGACGGCGGGAAGCGGCGGTTTCGCGGCCGCCATCCGGGCGCGCAGGGACAGGAACCGGCTGAACCCGAGAGCCACGAGAGCCACGAAGGCCAGGATCATCGTTCCCCGGATGAGCCATCCGGAAAGATTTCGCATCGTCATTTCGACACCCCCTCGTTCCCGCTCGCCAACGGAGCTTTGCGGACACCATCGAGAAACAGCCTGGCAAGGACCGGAGCGACCGTTTTGGCGGGCGGAAGCCCCTTTTCGTGGAAGACGAACTTCCAGAGAAAACCCGACCCGAACATCTGGCCAATCAGCGCCCGCACGAGAATCTTCGGATCGATCTTCCGGAATGCCCCGGCTTTGATCCTGCGTTCGATGAACCCGGTAAAGAAGTCGAAGACGGAAGACAGCATCTTGTCGGAGAACTGTCTCGCGAATTCGGGGCGGAACAGGGCTTCGCTGATCAGGATGCTGACGAAATCACCGTATTTCTCGAGATGCCGGAGCCGGTTTTCGAAAATCGTCTCGAGAATCTCGAGGTCGTCGGCATCGTCGGGAATCTTCATTTCCCGCGGGAGCGTCTCGATCATATACGTCTGCACCAGCCCGAACAGGATGTCATCCTTCGTGGCGAAGTAGTTGAAGATGGTACCCTCGGACGCTCCGGCCTCAAGGGCGATCTCACGGGTGGTCGTTCGCTGGAACCCCTTTTCGGCGAACAGCTTCCGCGCGGCGGCGAGAATCTCCTCACGCCTGCTTTCCGGCTTCCGGCGCCGCTCTTCCCTGCCCTTGTCGCTGGCCGAACGGCCCTTGCCGGATGTTTTTCCGAGTGTCATGTGTGCCTCCTCGCGAGCTACTTATTGAGTGCTCACTCAATAATATACGCGAAACCGTTCGTTTTGGCAAGTGAGCACTCACTCATTTATTTCGAAGCCCGCTGGTTGCCGTGAAGCCGTCAACATCCTCCGGAAAGCGAAACAGCCGATGCCGCCTCGGGAGGCTGCATCGGCTGTGCCGTGTCAGAACGCCTACTTCTTGCGTCTCGTCATCCGCTGGGGAAAATCGGTGAAGATTCCATCCACCCCAGCCTTGATCAACGCCTCCATCTCGGCCGGATCATTCACGGTCCAGACGCACACCTTCAGCCCGGCTGCATGAGCGATCCGGATCACGTCATCGCGGACCGCGCCGTCCCGGTGCCAGGCCAGGCTGCCGATGCCCAGCACATCCGAACCCGGATTGTATCCGCTCACCCCGAGCTGATCGACGAGATACCCGCCGAGCGGGTACACCGGCTGATCGCACAGGGCGGCACGTTCTATCTCTGGAGCTATTTTTCTCAACCGGGCCAGGATCTCATGGTCGAACGAGGAGAACACCGTCCGGGCCTCGAGCCCCGCCGCGCGCACCTCCGCGACGACCGTTTCGGCCAGCCCCTCGTAATACATCGGAAAATTCTTCAGCTCGATGTTCACTCCCGCCCTGCCCGCGGCCACCAGCGCTAGAACCTGTTTCAGGGTCGGAATGCGCACCTTCCCGCTCCGGAATCGCGCAAGATCCGTTTCTGGCACGGCACCGGCCGCGATCTGGCCGAACGGGTCGTTCGCCACGAACCAGCTTCCCGCATCGAGGCTCAACAGCTCGACCGCCGTGAAATCCCCCACCCTCCAGGGTTTCCGGTCGGGAAACCGCTCCGCCACATCGCTGCACCGTTCCAGCGTGTCGTCATGCACCACCACCGGCACTCCATCCCGGCTCAGATGCACATCGAGCTCGATCATGTCGGCCCCGAACCGGTCGAGACCGATCCGGAACGCCTCCAGGGTGTTCTCGGGAGCCACGCTCCGCGCGCCCCGGTGGGCAATCGCGAGCGTCCGCCCCGTGCCCGACGGCGCGGCAAACGCGCACGCGGACAGCACGACGGCCAGGAGTGTCACGACAAGCCTGATGTTCATTTCCCACCCTCCTTGGAAGTTCGGTCGGTTCTGTCGCCAGTATACCCCAACCCCAAAACGCGATGCGTCACGTCCCGGCCAGGGCGGCCACCACGCTCCCCACCACGGCAGCTCCGAACACCAGGACCGCAGCGAGATCGGCGAAGCTCAGGCGATACGAACGATACCGCGTCCGATGCCCGTCGAGCCGGTAGCCCCGGGCCTCCATCGCCACCGCGAGAATCTGCGCGCGATGAATGGCGAGAGTGAGGGTCGGCACCAGCAGCGGCAGCAGGGACGACACCGCGCCTCGCAGGCCGCTCTCCGGCTTCGCCCCTCGCGCTCGCTGGGCAAGGCCGATCCGCTCGATCTCCTCGAGCATCACCGGCAGAAATCGCACCGCAATCACCATCGCCAGCGCCGGTTCCCGGGTGTTCACCCCGAAAAGCGCCAGGGGACGGAAACAGGTCTCCCAGAAATGCATCAGCTCCGCCTGCGTCGAGACAGCCACATACAGCGTCGCCACGAGAAACACCCCCGCCAGCCGCAGAATGCTGTCGACCGCCTTCGGCACGGCTGCCCACCCGCCCGCCGCGATGTCGATGGCACCGACCACGGCCATCAGCAGCCAGATCCGCCCCAGATCGCGCATGGCGCCGCCAACCGGGGCGCCTCCCGCCCGGGCGGCAAGAAGCGGCACGACGAGCCACAGCGCCGAGATCCCGGCCGGCCCCCGATACAAGGACAGCATCAGGATCACTCCGAAGCCGATCCCCCCCTTCACCAGCGGGTGCAGACCATACAGCCACGACGACGCTCCGGGAATCGGCCCCTTCGGCGTCTCGGGGTGCCCCGCGCCGCTTTCGGCCTTCGCGGCTCCCGCCGCCCCCCCAGGGATTCCCGCGAGGGGAAACAGCGCATGATCGGCTTCGACAGCCCGCACGAAAGCTGCACCGCTATCGAACCACCGCCCGCTGTCACCTCGAAGCAGCAGCACCGATGTCGCCGAATCGAGCAGCTCCTCGGGATCGTGCGTCACGGCGATCACGATACGATCGCGGGCAATCCCCGAGACGATCTCCCGTACGGCCGCGCGACCCTGTGCATCGAGCCCGGCAAGAGGCTCATCCAGCAGGAGCACTTCGGGGGCGCCCACCGTGCAGGCGGCAAGCGCGACACGGCGCATCTCCCCGCCCGACAACCGGAACGGGGACCGGTTCCAGAATCCATCTGCCGGAAGTCCCCAGGTAGCCAGCCAGGACTGCCCGCGCTCAACGGCCTCCCGATCCGACACTCCGCTGCGACGAAGGGCATACGCGACCTCGTCTCCCACTGATTCACAGAAAAACAGCCGCTCCGGGTTCTGGAACGCCAGCCCCACGCGCCCCTCCGCACGCCACTCCCGGCCGTCTAGCGCCACCCGTCCGCCCCGCAGCGGCAGAAATCCCGCAAGCGAGGTCAGAAGCGTCGTTTTTCCGCTTCCGGAAGGGCCAACGACGAGATGAATCCCACCGGGACGAAACGTCGCCTGAAGCCCCCGCCTGACGATCCGGTCCCCGTGGCCGACGGCGACTTCCTCGAGTACGAGAGCCCGGTTCCGCCCAGGGGCGTCTGGGTTCATCCCCTGCAGGCTGGCCACCGGCGATGCAACCGCGGCGGCTGCCGTTGAATACTCACTGCTATATCCGGTGGTCAGCCTGCCCCGGTCGAGCGTCATCACCTGGCCGGCTCGCTCGAGATCGGATCGATGCTGGGAAATGACGAGCAGCCCGATGTTCCGCTCGGCACGGATCCGTTCCAGGTGCTCCCAAAGCGCAATACGGGCCCACGGATCAAGCTGGGAGGTCGGCTCGTCGAGGATGATGAACCCAGGCCGGCTCGCCAGAACCGCCGCCAGCGCGGCCCGCTGGCGCATCCCGCCGGAAAGGGTGTGAACGGGCTGATCGAGCACCTCCGCGAGATCGAGCTGCTTCGCCTCATCTGCGATGCGTGTCTCGATGTCACGTGGGTCGACTCCCAGGTTCTCGAGACCGAAGGCGATATCTTCCCGGATCGTCGTGCCGACGATCTGGTGATCGGGGTTCTGAAACAACAAGCCGACCCCCGCCTGGCTCTCCGCGCTCATCCCACGGGTGTCCGCCCCCCCGATGGACACGCTGCCTGCTGTCGGAATCAAAAGGCCCTTGGCCAGCAACGCGATCGTCGACTTTCCCGAGCCGTTGTTGCCCGCCAGGCCCAGACACTCTCCGGGCCGCAGACAAAACGAAACCTCCCCGACAATCGTCGGGGAGGTTTGTTCGTCAGTTCCGTAGCGGAAGCTGACCTGGTCGAAGCGGATCATCGATGGTCCGCCGCGAGCCCGGTCAGGCGTTCTCGCGCTTCGTGAACTCGATGATGCACATCTCGGCGGCGTCGCCGCGGCGATAACCGGTTTTATAGATGCGGGTGTATCCACCGTTCACATCCTTGAACCGGGGGGCGATGCGCTTGACGAGCTTGCTCAGAAGGCCTTCGAGCCGAAGGATGCGGGGACCCTTGGCGCGCTCGCCTTCGGAAGCCAGATATCCGGTGATGATCGCCGGCTTCGGGTTGGCCTTCGGATCGGCGATGTATTTCTCGACCTGCTCGCGGGTTTCCTTGCTCAGGTTCGAGATGAACTTCTTGATCGCGTCGCGGCCGATCAGTTCCTTGTCGTGGGAGCTGTGGAAGAACTTGAGCAGCTCGGGGTTCTTCTCGGCGTTCTCGCCTTTGGCCATCGTCACGGCGCGCTCGATCACGCGGCGCATGTCTTTGGCCTTCTGCAGGGTGGTCTCGATCCGCTCGTATTTCACGAGCGAGGAGCAGAGGGAGCGAAGCAGCGCCGTTCGCTGATGGGATTCGCGCCCGAATTTGCGTCCGATTTTAGCATGTCTCATTCGTCGGTTCCTCCGCCGTTTTCGTCACCGGGAAGTTGAAGGCTGAACTGCGCGAGCTTCTCGCGGACTTCCTTCAGGGACTTCTTCCCGAAATTCTTGATCTCCAGGAGTTCGGTGGTCTTCTTCGTCACGAGATCGCCCAGCGTGTTGATGCCGGCTTTCTTGAGACAGTTGCGGGACCGTACCGAGAACTCGAGATCCTTGATCAGGATGTCATGGTGGCCCTTCTGCGGGGTTTCTTTCTTCTGGGAAGAAACCATGACGAGGTCTTCCTTCATCGAAGGCTTCTCGTCTTCGTCGGTCTCTTCCTCGTCGAGTTCTTCCTCGAGCTCGATGTCGGTGAAGAGATCGATGTGGGCCTTCAGGAACTTGGCAGCCAGCTCGATGCACTCGGCCGGCTCCATGCTGCCGTTGGTCCAGACCTGGAGGGTCAGCTTGTCGAAGTTGATCTCCTGTCCGACGCGGGCATCGTCAACGTTATACATCACCTTGGTGACCGGCGAGAATTGGGAATCGACAAGGATCATGCCGATCGGCTGATTGCCTTCCTTGTGCTGATCGGCAAGCTTGTACCCGCGGCCGCGCTTGAAGGTGATATCCATACCGAGCGTGATATTTCCCGTCACATGCGCGATATGGGCGGTCTTATCGATGATCGTCAGATTGGCGTTCTCGGCGATGTCGGCAGCCGTGACCTGGCAGGGGCCCTTCACTTCGAGCCGCACCGTCAGGGGCTGGTCCTGGTGGACGTTCACGACGAGCTTCTTGAGGTTGAGAACGATCTCCGTGACATCCTCGACCACGCCGGGAATGCTGCAGAACTCATGCAGCACGCCGTCGATCTTCACTGCAGCAACGGCCGAACCCGGAAGCGATGCAAGCAGAACGCGGCGGAACGAGTTGCCGAGAGTCTGGCCATATCCGCGCTCCAGCGGCTCGAGAACGAGAGTGCCGTGGTTCTGGTTGTCGACGTCGGTCTCGTATTTTACTTTGGGACGATTGATTTCGATCACGCACGCGCCTCCTTGAGCCGTTACCGCGAGTAATACTCGATGATGAGCGATTCCTGAATCTTCGGATCGAGCTGAGCCCGCTCGGGCAGCGAAACGAACTTGCCCTTGCAGTTCTCACGGTCGACTTCGAGCCAGGGGCTGGTTTCGCGGCTGATCGAAGCTTCCATGATGTCCTTGATGGTCTTGCGCAGCGAACTGTTCTCGCGAAGGCTGATCACGTCGCCCTGCTTCACCTGGTAGCTGGGGATGTTCACGCCACGGTTGTTCACGGTGAAGTGACCCTGGGTGACCCACATGCGGGCCTGCGCGCGGGAAATGCCGAAGCCCATGCGGAACACGACATTGTCCAGGCGGGTTTCGAGCTCGTGCAGCAGGTTCACGCCGGTGTTGCCCGACTTGCGGCTGGCGATCTCGTAATACTTCTGGAACTGGCGCTCGAGAATCCCGTAGGTCTTGCGAACGCGCTGCTTGGCGCGAAGCTGGATCTCGTAGCCGGTCTGCTTCTTGTTGCCAACGCGGTCGGAACCGTGCTGACCAGGAATCTTGGCGCGGCGCTTGATGGAGCACTTGTCCGTGAAGCAGCGGGCACCCTTGAGGAACAGCGCGTCGCCTTCACGGCGACAAATGCGACAACTGGGTCCGGAATAGCGAGCCATATCGTTCTCCTTCTCAGACGCGGCGCCGCTTCGGAGGGCGGCAGCCATTGTGCGGAATGCCGGAAACGTCCTTGATCAGGGTGACGTTGAGTCCGACCGTCTGCAAAGCGCGTACGGCGGATTCACGGCTCATGCCGGGGCCGGCAACGTACACTTCGATCTCACGCATTCCGAATTCGAGGGCCTTGCGTCCGACCACTTCGGAGGCGACCTGCGCCGCATACGGAGTGGACTTGCGGGAACCGTGGAAGTTGTTCGCACCCGCGCTCGACCAGGCAAGGACGTTGCCGGTCATGTCGGTGATCGAGATGATCGTGTTGTTGAAAGTCGACTGGATGTGCGCCTGGCCCTTGGCGACGATCTTCTTTTCGCGCCGTTTGGCCCGCGTCTTGGTCTTGGGTCCGGTTTTAGCCATATCTGCTAACGCTCCTTCTGGATCCGATGAAAATTACTTGTTCTTGACGATGGACCGGCGGGGGCCCTTGCGGGTGCGCGCGTTGGTGTGCGTGCGCTGGCCGCGGACCGGCAGGCCCTTGCGGTGGCGAAGGCCACGATAGCAGCCGATATCCATCAGGCGCTTGATCGACATCGACACTTCGCGGCGCAGGTCGCCCTCGACGCGGTAGTTCTGTTCGATCGACTGCTTGATGAGGCTGATTTCTTCCTCGGTCAGATCCTTGACGCGCTTGTCAGGACTGATCTTCGTCTTCTTGAGAATCTCGCGGGACCGGGTCAGGCCGATACCGTAGATGTAGGGGAGAGCTGCTTCGATGCGCTTCCCATTGGGCAGATCAACGCCGGCGATACGAGCCATTCTGATTTCCTCCTGTCAGCTCAACCCTGGCGCTGCTTGTGCCGGGGATTCTCGCAGATGACGCGGATGATACCGCGCCGCTTGATGATTTTGCACTTTTCACAAATTTTCTTGACCGATGCTCGAACTCTCACGACTGCCTCCTGCAACAGTACGAAATGATGACGTAGTGGGGATTATTTGAACCGGTATACAATGCGTCCGCGCGACAAATCATAGGGCGTAAGTTCAACAGTAACCTTGTCGCCCGGCAGAATGCGGATGTAATGCATCCGCATCTTCCCGGAGATGTGGGCCAGAACCACGTGACCGTTTTCCAGCTCCACCTTGAACATGGCATTGGGAAGAGGCTCCAGCACCTTCCCGCCGACCTGAATAGTATCCGCTTTGGTCATTCCGATGACTTCCTCCAAGATTACCTGACCGGCAGATTGGTCAGCACGCGGGGCCCATCGCTGGTCACCGCTACCGAGTGTTCAAAGTGAGCCGACAAACTTCCGTCTTCGGTCACAACGGTCCACCCGTCGTCCAGGACTCGAACCGCATAGGCGCCCATATTCACCATGGGTTCGATCGCCAGCACCATCCCCACTTCCAGCCGCGGTCCGACATGGGGCGGACCGAAGTTTGGGAGCGCCGGTTCTTCATGAAGCCGATGGCCGATGCCGTGTCCCACATACTCGCGCACCACGGAGAAGCCGCGATGCTCGACATATGCCTGGATGGCATGAGAGATGTCGCCAAGCCGGTTCCCCGGAACGGCATTTTTGATGCCTTCCCACAGGGATTTCTCGGAAATCTCGAGAAAACGCTTCACCGCGTCGGTTGTCGCTCCGATAGGTACCGTAACGGCCATGTCGGAATACAGCCCGCCGCGTTTCAGCCCGATATCGAGACTGATGATGTCGCCGTCCTGCAGCTTGCGCTTCTTCGAAGGGAACCCGTGGACCACCTCTTCATTGACACTGCAACACAGCGTCGAAGGGTAGCCGCGGTATCCCTTGAAGGCAGGAATGGCTCCGGCCTTGCGAATCGCCTCCTCGGCGAATCGGTCCAGTTCGAAGGTCGTGACCCCGGGGTTGGCCAGGAGCTTCACACCTTCGAGAACGGTGGCGAGAATGCCGCCGTTCTCCTGCATGACCTCGAGTTCCGCAGGCGTCTTGAGCGGGATCAAGGTCGTTTGAGAGAATCAATTATACCACGGATCTTCGAAAAAATCATCTCGATTTTACCCGTCCCCTCCACTTTGTGAAGGAGATTGCGGGATCCGTAGTATTCGATCAGCGGCGATGTCTGGTCGTGATACACCTTCAGACGGTTCGTGATGACCTCAACCGTGTCATCCTTCCGCTGCTGCAGCTCGCCGCCGCACTTATCACACACGCCGTCCTTGCGGGGCGGGGTGAACTTCACATGATACGATGCCGCACAGGCTTTGCACGTGCGCCGGCCCGTCAGCCGCCCGATCAGCTCCTCGTCGGGAACGGTGATCGCGATGACCCCCGTCACGCCGCCCAGAGGAACGAGCGCCTTCTCGAGCTCGCCCGCCTGTCCGACCGTCCGGGGGAAGCCGTCAAGGATGAACCCCTTCGCGCAGTCCGGCTCGGCGATCCGCTTCAACAGAACCGAAATCACCAGATCGTCGGGAACCAGGCCGCCCGAAGTGACGAACGACTGGACCTTCTTCCCGAGTTCGGAGCCGCTCGCGATGGCTGCCCGGAGCATGTCGCCGGTGGACACCTGCGGCACCCCGTAGGTGTCCACCATCATGTTCGCCTGCGTCCCCTTCCCGGCCCCCGGAGGGCCCAGGAATATCAGGTTCAGACGGCCGCTCACCGCAGACCCCGCTTCTTCATGAAGCCTTCATAATGCCGGGTCACGAGGTGCGACTCGAGCTGACGCATCGTGTCCATCGCCACGCCGACCACGATCAGAAGTGCCGTTCCACCGAAGTAGAACTGGACGTTCAAGAACTTGATCATCAGGTTCGGGATCACGGCGATGATCGCGAGGAAGATACCACCGGCGAGCGTGATGCGCGACAGGGTCTTCTCGAGATAATCGACGGTCGGCCGGCCGGCCCGGATGCCGGGAATGAAGCCGCCGTACTTCTTCATGTTGTCCGACAGATCCTGGACGTTGAAAGTGATGGCGGTGTAGAAATACGTGAAGAAGAGGATCAACAGGGAGTAGATCACGAGATAGCTGTAGCTATTGTAGTTGAAGATATTCAACAGCCAGAAGACGATCGGGTTCTTCACGATCTCCTGCATCGAGTCGAGGCTCTGGACCCAGTTCGCGATCATCGAGGGGAAGAGCAGGATCGAGCTGGCGAAGATGACGGGAATGACGCCGGCCTGGATCACGCGCAGCGGGATGAAGGTGTTCTGACCGCCGTAGACACGGCGACCGACGACACGCTTCGCATACTGCACCGGAATCTTGCGAACCCCGTCCTGCACCGTCACGATCGCCATGATGACGGCGACGATGATGGCGAGCAGGAAGATCATCTTCACGACGTCGTGAGCATTGCCCGAGAACAGAGCAAGCTGCTGGACGACGGCTTCGGGCAGCGAGGCGAGAATGCCGGCCGTGATCAGGATCGAGATCCCGTTCCCAATGCCGCGGCTGGTCATCTGTTCGCCGAGCCACATGATGAAGGCGGTACCGGCCGTCAGCGTCGTCACGGCCATGATCTTGAATCCGAAGCCGGGATTGGCGACGACCTGGTACCGCTCCAGCATGAAGCTGATGCCGAAAGCCTGGAGAGCGCCTATCAAGACCGTGCCATACCGCGTATACTGATTGATCAGCTTGCGGCCCTCTTCGCCCTCTTCTTTGGCAAGATGCTCGAGATACGGAATGACGTAGATCAGGAGCTGCATGATGATCGAGGCATTGATGTAGGGCGCGATGCCCAGGGCGAACACGGAGAACCGGCGAAGGGCACCGCCGGAGAACATGTTCAGGAAGCTCATCAGCTCAGATGTCGGAAGATTCTGAGTGAGCAGCTTCGCATCGATGCCGGGGGTCGGAATGTGGGTTCCGATGCGAAACACCACGATCATGCCGAGAGTGAAGAGGATGCGATTCCGGAGTTCCGGAATCTTCATCGAGTTTGATAGGCTTTGGAACACGTTCAGATCTCCTCAGCCTTGCCACCGGCCTTCTCGATCTTGGCCTTGGCGGATTGGGAGAACTGATGAGCCTGGACGGTGAGAGCCTTGGAGATCTCTCCGCGGGCGAGAATCTTCACGGGGGCCGCGAGATTCTTCACGAGACCCTTGTCGCACAGCAGC
>Ga0116157_10003318_pt1 | contig 15468 bp, 13 predicted proteins | sample AD_UKC048_MetaG_FD_89882 | JGI IMG/M metagenome (GOLD analysis project Ga0116157, IMG submission 89882) | Active sludge microbial communities of municipal wastewater-treating anaerobic digesters from USA - AD_UKC048_MetaG | ecosystem: Engineered > Bioreactor > Anaerobic > Digestate | place: USA...
CGACGGGCGCTTGATTTAGCATCCACTTGATTGTAACAAGACGACGCTCCCATGCATTTTCAGGAAAATCTCCGTCGTAACTTTGTGCTTCCTCCAAGCTGGTTAATGGAATCATTCCGCTTTTGTGATTGAGTAATTGCTCCAAGGTTACTTCAGTATATTCCTCTCGAATTTGTCCTTCGAGCTCAGGCAATACGTCAAGGATACGACTGCGCCATTGCACCACACCAGATTCAACCATCTTGGCGGCCAATATGGCGGTTATGGATTTTCCATTTGATCCCAGCGCAAAATAATGTTGGGCATGAACCTTAGTTTGGGAATCTTTACTGATGGTACCGGCTGAGTCGAATCGAATGTTAGTGGGCGTTAATTCACTGAAGATTACACCTACCAATCCTTCTTGCACGCTAATCTGCGCATTTGACGCGGGCTCTTCTGTCGTTCCATCACCAGTGTCATTGCAAGCTACCAATAACGAACTCAGTAAAAATGCACTAATAAATTTTAATAAGGTTTGAAAATGATTTGAGTTGTTCACACGAAAGCTCCTTTGGTTGTGGGTGGGGTGGGCTTAGTGTGTGAGCTATCGAGGGGGGAGATCGTCTATTCCCGTTGGGTAAGACGTTTTGTGTCGAGGTCTTTTGGCGGTTCACTTTTTTTGCTATGAAAACGAAGAAGCCCGCTATAAGCGGGCTTCTTCGTGAGTATTAATGAGTAACAAATTAACGCGTTCCGTAAACCACCATTGTTTTACCTTTAACCATCACCAAGCCTTGGTCTTCTAAGGTTTTAAGTACGCGGCCAACCATCTCGCGTGAGCAGCCCACAATACGGCCAATCTCTTGGCGAGTGATTTTAATTTGCATGCCGTCTGGGTGGGTCATCGCATCTGGCTCTTTGCAGAGTTCGAGCAATGTGCGGGCAACGCGGCCAGTTACATCAAGGAAGGCGAGGTCGCCCACTTTACGGGTAGTGGCGCGTAAACGGCGCGCCATTTGAATGCCCAGTGCAAATAAGAACTCGGGGTGGGCTTCAGAAATCTCTTGGAACTTGGCGTAACCAATTTCAGCTACTTCACATTCAGTTTTGGCTCTTACCCACGCACTGCGAGAGTCTTTGTCGTCGAACAGACCCATCTCGCCGAAGAAGTCGCCATCGTTAAGATAGGCCACAATCATTTCATGTCCATCGTCATCTTCGATCAGAACAGTCACTGAACCTTTAACGATGTAGTACAAAGAATCACTTTTATCGCCAGCGTAAATAATGGTGCTTTTGGCTGGATAGCGGCGGCGATGACAGTGGACTAAAAATTCGTCCACATTCTTGATATGCGGTGTAAGCGATACTGAGACCAAGGTGGTGCTCCTGTTAGTAAGCCCATTACAATTCATAAGCAGGGCGATAAATATTCTTATTATGGCTTGTTGAGGCGGAATCTACCAGTTTATAGCCATATCTTTGTGACGCTGTTATAAGCCTAGCGCAATTGCTTGTCTACAGGAAAGTTGTACTTTTGTTGGCTTTGTTGATTTTGGTGACACTTTCATTTTTATTGGCGTCCTGTGGTAATCTTGCGGCCTATTTTATTAGTCTATTTATTGGTTTAAGAGGTTCACATGCAAGCAGTGGTTAAGTGGGTAGATGGTGCTCAGTTTTTAGCAGAATCAGGTAGTGGTCACGCGGTATTAATGGATGGCCCGCCCGATCACGGTGGCCGCAATACCGGTGTGCGCCCAATGGAAATGTTGTTGATGGGCTTAGGTGGTTGTTCGTCTTTTGATGTGATGAGTATTCTCACCAAAGCGCGCCAAGCTGTAACGGATTGCCGTTGTGAATTACAAGCAGAGCGTGCAGAAGGTGTACCGTCACCTTTTACTAAAATTCACATGCAGTTTATTGTGACGGGTAAAGAGCTCAAAGAAGCGCAAGTAAAACGTGCCGTTGAACTCTCCGCGACTAAATATTGTTCAGCATCCATTATGCTGGAAGCGGGTGGTGTTGAGATTACTCACGCTTATGAAATTCGCGAAGCCTAATCAAATTTAGTAATACTAAAAAGCCCGCAGGATTCAATAATTCTGCGGGCTTTTTTATTGCTTTAAGACTTTATTGCTGCCGTAAGGCTTTATTGTGGAATCTTATTAAGTTCAGCATCCATCTCTCCGGCCAAATCTGCTAACAACTTACTATAGGTCTGCGCCAAGGCTTTTGCGCCTGAGTCTACTGGCGTACTGCGGGTAAAGTTTTTTCTCAACAGATTAGTTTTAGTGTCGTTATCCATCAGTTCCCAATTAGCACTGAGCTTAGCCTGATTGCCTGTGCGCGAGAGTTCATCAATGCGTACACGAATGCTATAGCGCGGTTTGCTATCGCTGCGCCAAGGGAAGTACACAAAATTACGCGCGCTATTTACTTGAGTTAAATTAAGCGCTGTAACGCGGGCAATACTCTTGTCGAGCGGCTCTGCCCAAAATGCATTGTCAGCCATGTTTAAGCTGTTGTTGGATTGGTTCTCAATAATTTGCGAACGGTTTAGATAATCGGCAACTTCAATCGGGCCTATGCCTATCAATTGATTGATTTTGCTGCTCTCAGTTTGCGCCGTCGATTTTTCTGGTGTTGTGGGTGAGCTTTGCGCTTGGTTGGGCTCTTGAACTAATTGAGCCGTTAAATAGTAAAAGTTTTTCTGCGGTGAATGCTGGCACGACAGAAATAAACTACAACTAAAGGCAAGTAAAAGAATTCGGCGCATGATTATTTATCCTTAGTCGTGGAATTTTTGCCGCGCAATACGGCTTCGGGTTGCTGCTCTAAGGTTTCGCTTAAGCTGCGGAATGCTTGCGCGGAGCGGCTAATATCATTGAGCGTAGTGTTGAGTTGATTGATCAGCGGAGCATCTTCAGAGAAATTGTTGTCAATAGAGGCTGCTGTTTTATTGATTTGATTCAAACTTAAACTTAAATCCTTCAGGCTTTTGTTGAGCGATTTGGCCACTTCCGGGGTTTGTGTATTTAGCTCTGCTAGGAGTTTATCAATTTCTGCACGCGTTTTTTCAATGTTCTTCGCAAGTTGTGATACTTGAATGTTTACAGTAGTAGACGTTTTTTCAATTGAAATAGCCGCGCGGTTAACGCTTTTAATGGTGGTTTGAATTTCGCCACTTTGAACAATTTTATTTAACTCAATTACAAACGCATCGATATTGTTTACCATACCTTTGATATCAAGCTCAGCGAAGCTTTTGGAAAGCTCCTCAAATTGAGTTGCAATAGTAGGTAGCTCGCGATGATTGGTATTTAACCCATACAGTTTTACCTGCGACTCTGGATAAAAATCCAATTCCACATAGAGTAAACCCGTTAGAAAACTTTGAAAGTTGAGCTGAGCGCGCATACCGTTTGTAATCGCTTCGGTAAAAAACTCGCCTTTGACCGACGCGCCCTTGCTGTTGATGCGTTCCATCACCAAATCTGCGGTTACCGCAGTCACTATGGTTTTAACATCCTTTTGAAAAATAATTTGAATATCGGTAATTTGACCGAGGATTACCCCTTTTAATTTAACGGGCGCACCTATTTGCAGGCCTTGAACTGAACCTTCAAAATACATAATGACGGTTTCTTTTTTGGAAAAAAGCCTGCCCCCAGAAAAAAATATCAGCGCAATAAAAATAAGTACCATGGCGCCAACAATAAATGCGCCTATGGCAAACGATGTATTTTTGGAGTTGGTCATAGTGTTTTTTCTTCTGCGATTTGAGACATAGCTTCTGCACGGCTTAAAAACTGCCGCACCTTCTCTTGTTTGCTGTTGCGCAATAATAATTTAGGGTCGCCAGCGTCCAACATGGTTTTGCTTTGCGCATCCAAAAATACTGAATTGGTACCAATGGATAAAATGCTGGGTAATTCATGAGAAACAATAATAACCGTTGAATCCAACGCTTGGCAGACTTGTAAAATCAATTGATCCAAGCGTAACGAACTAATTGGGTCTAGGCCTGCTGAGGGTTCATCAAAAAATAATAGTTGTGGGTCTAGTGCAATTGCACGCGCAAGCCCCGCGCGTTTGTGCATGCCGCCGCTTAATTCTGAGGGATAAAACTCTTCAAATCCTGCCAAGCCTACCAGCGCTAATTTATAGGCGACAGTTTCGGCAATTTGTTTTTCGCTTAGGTCGGTATAAAGCTGTAAGGGCAGGGCGACATTTTCACCCAAGCTCATACTGGAAAAAAGCGCACCAGACTGAAAGGTAATCCCCCAACTTTTAAGCAATTCCAGTTGAGTATGTTCATCGGCCTTGTAATAGTTTTGGTCGCGATAAAGAACTTCACCTTTTGCCGGAGGAATTAACCCAATCATATTTTTTAGCAAGGTGGTTTTACCGCAACCGCTGCCTCCCACAATAAAAAATATATCGTTTTTATTGATGGTAAAATTTAAATTCTCCTGCACAACTCGGCTGCCATAGCCAATGCCTAGATCTTTTACTGAAATAAATGGCTGATTCTCTGTATTGTTAATTGTTTGCGTCATGGTTAAATCCCTAACTTATCGTAAAGGATATTAAAGGCCGCATCGGCAACCACTAAATACACAATGGCTCTAACCACCGCATTGGTTGCTGCCATGCCCACCGCATTGGAGTCGCGCCCACAATTCAAACCCGCTTGGCAGCCAGCAATGGCAATTAGTATTCCGAAAAATAAACTTTTGACTATGCCTGTCCAAATATCCAACCAATCTACCGCGCCTTGGGTTTGCAAAATGTATTGGGTAAAGCTGACATCCATATTGGCTGCAATTAACGCGCCGCCCGCCATGCCGATAATATCGGCGTAAATACACAACAAAGGCATTACAAAAATTAAAGCGATTAGGCGCGGTAATACTAAAAATTCCATGCTGGAAATACCCATAATCTTTAGCGCATCAATTTCGTCATTAACCTGCATGGTGCCGAGTTGCGCAGCATAGGCGGCACCGGTGCGGCCTGCCATTATAACTGCAGTCATAAGCGCGCCCATTTCACGCACCATACCGAGCGACACCAAATCTGCCACATAAACTTGCGCGCCCAACTGACGTAATTGCACGGAGCCGAGGTAAGCCAGAATCATGCCCACTAATAAACTGATGAGGGTTACGATGCCCAACGCGGCAGGCCCAGCTTGTTGCACAAAATATAAAATATCACTGCGACGGGTTTTGGCTGAGCCGCGCGCCCATCGCAACATGGCAAGTGTTATCTCACCAATAAAGGTTAAGGTAAGATTAACGTCTTGCCCGATGCTGATTATTTTTTTTCTGATGGTTTTTGAAAGCGGAATAGATTCAGTGCTTTTCGCATTTTTGTAAGCGGGAACATCGGTTGCTAATCGGATAAGTTGTTGTAACCCTTGAGGCGCCGCGTTGATATCGAATGCAATATTTTTCTCTTTACACCCATTAGCCACCTGCAGAAGAATTATCGCTAAACTGGAATCCCATTGTCCCAGCTCTGTGGTAATCAATTGAAGCTCAGTCGTATCAGGTGGGATCTGCTCGATAATGGCATTACCTTCAGGCGTATAACCTAAACGCCAATCGCCGCTAACAGCGAGGCTGCAGCGGGTATGGTTTTGCTCGAGATGGAAACTGGCCTCACTCATCTTTTCCCTGCCGAAATTTCGGATCAGCCTAGCATAGGCATGGATAAATCGTTTGTCTGTTCGCCAACTAACCTAAACGATTGCGCACTGGCCAGTCAATTCAATCTTGAAAAACGGTAGGGGTCACGGGTAAATGACAATAGATGAATAGCGATAAATGGAAGGACCATAAGTGAATGATTAACTTTGTTTGATAGGGCTGCATTAGCAAGCTTAGTTGCCTTTAATGCTGGCGAGTAACTCTAATGCGTATTTGCGCTTATCAGGATTATACAAATCGTTAGTGAACATGAACTCATTGATATTCAATTCATTTACGAGATTTTCAAGCGTCAATTTAATTTTTTCAGGGCCGCCAACTGCAGAAAGACCTAAAAAATCTTTCACATGCAATTCTTCCTCTGTGCTCCACAGGCCTTCCATGCTCTCTACGGGTGGCTTTAACCAAAGTGGATTGCCCCTTAACAAGGCTAATATCCGTTGATGGCTGGTGGTGGATAAATAGTTTGCGTCAGCGTCGGTATCCGCAACAATTATTGGCATACCGAGCATTACATAAGGTTTCTCCAAAGCTGCGGAAGGTTGAAATTGTGTTTGATAAATTCGTACGGCTTCACGCATTAATCGCGGTGCAAAATGGCCCGCAAATGCGTAACGTAAGCCTCGTTTTGCGGCGAGTTGGGCACTGAATAAACTCGAACCCAATAACCAAATAGGGACATTTGTGCCTGCTCCCGGAATTGCTTTTAAATTTTGTTCTGGCGTGAGCGGCGCTAACAATTGCTGCAACAAACTTACTTCAGTGGGGAATTGATCAGCTGCGAGATTATCGCGGCGCAATGCACGGCTAGTGATGTGGTCTGTACCTGGTGCACGACCTAAACCTAAATCGATACGATTAGGATACAAACTCGCCAAGGTTCCAAATTGTTCTGCTATCACGAGAGGAGGATGGTTTGGCAACATGATTCCACCGGAGCCAACCCGCAGCGTTTTAGTGCCTCCTGCTATATAGCCAATTAGTACTGCGGTTGCAGAGCTGGCAATGCCCTCCATGTTGTGATGTTCCGCTAGCCAAAACCGATTAAACCCAAGCTTTTCAGCGGCTTGTGCGTAACAGAGCGAATTTTGTAGTGTCTCGCCAATGGTGCCGCCTTCACGGACAGACGCTAGTTCGAGCAGCGAAAAAGGAATATTTTTAAGCATGGGGACAATGTTCTCTTGAGTGCACAGGTTCGCGAGTGCTATAGCAGATATCCTTATTAATGGGGCTGCCAAGTGAATGCTTCAAGTTATGTGGGCAATCAAATCTAACTATTTTAGGGATAAGCATTTTTGTGACCGTCAGTTTTTAGCTGCATCAGGCTGAAAGGTATTCGAGCCGCTTGATTAGGGTTAAAAAATCTCCACCCAAAACATTTTCTAAATGCGTAATTTTTTCGCGGGAAATATCGGCAAGGGTGCGATGATTTTTGCTGGCGAATAAAACATGGCTATTAAATTCCCCCGCGCAAATTATGATTGATGGAAAGAGATCTTGCAGCGTTTTAAAAAATGCGGAATGACGGTCTGGTAATGTGTGGTAATTAATTACCAGCCAGCCCTGTTGGGTGAGAGTGCGTTCGCATTCTACTAAAAATTCTTTTTTCACTTGAATACTGCTCATATCGGCAGCGTCATAGATATCGGAAAAAATAACATCGGTGCTGCAATCCGCATTGGCAATTAATTGTGCTTGCGCATCCGCAATTGAAACCTTAACGCGCTTATCGGTGGGCGTATCAAAATAATCTCTGGCGACTTCAAACACTTGTTGGCGTAGCTCTATAGCGTGAAATTCGCAGTTATCTAAATAATAATGCAAGCTACGCAATAGGCTCCCGCCACCTAAGCCAAGAATAGTTATATGCTTGGGCGTGATAAACCCAAGCGCCAACAACATAATGCGCGTGTATTCGTGGACAAGTTCATAAGGCTTTTCTAAATAAAGGCCACTTTGCTCGTACATAGAATCAAAGCTTAAAACACGGTAGCGTGGATAATCCAAGACTAAAATAGTGCCGAACTCATCGCTTGCGCGGTGAATCAATTTGCCTTGTGACTTAGTTGCGGGCGTTTTGCGTTTGTTCGTCATGCAATACTCAGTCGTCTTTGATTCATATGGCCGCCGCTACAAACGCAATTTCCACTAACATCTTCGGGTCAAGCAATTCCACTTTTACACAGGCGCGCGATGGTGCACAGCCCGCAGGCAGCCAGGCTTCCCACAGAGCATTGAAGGCAGCCGCATTTTCAGCGCGAGTTAGATAAATAGTCGCGGATAGCAAATGTGCTTTATCGCTGCCAATAGCGGCGAGAGTTGCTTCGGCCTGCGCTAAAATTTGTTGGGTTTGATTGCTCATATCTTGTTCAGTATCAGCGGCAACCTCGACAAAATGGGCAATGCCGTTAAAAACGGTGGCGTCAGACCAGCGGGGGGTACTATTTAAACGTTTAATATCCATCGTAATACCTGCGTGATAAACTTCGGGCTTCAAATAATTCGCCCATATTACAACATTCATAACCCTTGACTTAGAAATCGCACTTATGGCTTTCTCCCACATCATTGCTCACCGCATTCAACGCTCGCAACCCACCGAATCTGCTCAGCTGCAATTGCGCCCAGAGGTGTTTGGCCCAAGCGGAAAATTGGATGAATTGGGCTACGAATTAAAAGTCAACTTTATTCGCAAAGGCGGAAAGTTTTATGGGCGCTTTTCCGATGAAACTGTGGAGTTTCCATTTGCTTCTTGGTTAAAAGAATTTCGCGAAGATCGCTTGGGTTTTGAAAGCTTTACTCACAAAGCCATGAAACAATTTGCTTACGCGATTGAAAAGACAGAGATCACCTTTGACGCCTATGTATTTTTTCTGATCGAAAAAATTGAAGCGGGCGATTCGCTTTATGTGTTTGTCGTTGAACATACTCATAGCTTGTATCTGGATGCTGATCTCGCTATAAGCGATAGCTGCTTCTTAAATTCCGCTAAATTTACTTTGGCGACAAAAATTAATATGCAGGATTTGGAGGCGGGCGAGTCAGTAACTTACCTTGCTATTTTGCGCGAGCGCGGTGAAAAAGAAATATCCGATGCCTTTACAGAGTTCGTCGGCTTTAGCGATAAACACGATGTTAAAAGCGATACTGTCGAGTTTTTAAAAATCGTTGATAACTTCACCGAAGCGCTCGATGAAACCACCGCGAAAATGACCCGCAGTAAAGTGGTGGATTATTGTTTAGAACAAAATAAAGCCGGTAAGAGTGTGGTGATTAAAGATCTCTCTAACACCCTGTCTGAAGAGCTTAAAACCTACGAGCCAGACCATTTCTCGCGCTATGTAGAATCTACCCAGGATCACATTAAAACCGAATTTATTCCCGATACCAGCCAAGTGCGCAGCTATGCGCGCATTAGTGGTCGAAATGACTCGTTGAGTATGAGTTTTGATGCAGAATGCCTTGGTAATAATATTCACTACGATGTGGCGAGCGATAGTTTAATTATTAAAAACTTACCGCCTGCGTTAAAGGCGCGTTTATTGAAGCATTTGCAAGAACATTAAAGGTTGAAACTCACACGTGAGTATTATAAAACGTAAAGTTCCTAGCGGCTTTTTCTGTAGCTGCTACATTTTACTGGTCATTTTTAAATAACAAAATTCAGTACACTATTTCTATCTTGTTTACAGGTCCAAACCATGAAAAATAAACTCCATATAGGCACTTTAGTCTCCAGTGCGCTCTTGTTATCGCTGTTAACTGCATGCGATTCCAAAAAAGCCGAAGCCCCCTCCGCTACACCTACGCCTGCAGCGGCTAGCGTTCCTGCGGCTTCGACTAAAACTGAGTGGCCAGCGATTAAGAGTGCTGTTCAAAAAGACCCTGTTGTTGAATCTCGCATCACTGAATTAATGGCGCGTATGACGTTGGAAGAAAAAGTTGGCCAGCTGATTCAGCCTGAAATCAAATACCTCACGCCAGAAGATATTAAGCAGTATCACGTAGGTTCAGTGCTTAATGGCGGGGGTAGCACGCCCGGCAGCAACAAATACGCAACCATGCAAGATTGGGTAAAGCTTGCGGATAGTTTTTACAATGCCTCGGTGGATAAATCCAACGGTCGTATTGGTATCCCAATTATGTGGGGTACAGATGCGGTACACGGTTTAGGTAATGTGGTAGGTGCCACCTTGTTCCCACACAACATAGGATTGGGTGCAACCAACAATCCTGAGTTGTTGAAGCAAATCGGTTGGGCAACGGGTCGTGAAATTGCGGTTACAGGTTTGGATTGGGATTTCTCGCCAACCGTTGCGGTGGCAAGGGATGATCGCTGGGGGCGCGCTTATGAAAGCTGGTCTGAAGATCCGCAAATAGTGCGTTCTTTTGCTGGAAAAATGGTCGAAGGTCTGCAAGGTGCAGGTGGCTCTAAAGACTTCTTAACTAATGAACATGTGATTGCGACTGCCAAACATTTTATTGGCGATGGCGGTACCTTAAACGGCGTTGACCGTGGCCCAACTCAAGGCGATGAAGCCCACGTGCGCGATATTCACGGTGCTGGTTATTTCAGTGCGTTGGAATCGGGCGTACAAGTTGTTATGGCGTCCTTCACCAGTTGGGATGGCACGCGCATGCACGGCCACAAATATTTGCTGACCGATGTGCTGAAAGGCCAAATGGGTTTTGATGGTTTGGTAGTGGGCGATTGGAGTGGCCACAGTTTTATCCCCGGTTGCACGGCGGTTGATTGCCCAGAATCGCTGATGGCAGGTTTGGATATTTACATGGTGCCAGAGCCAAACTGGAAAGAGCTCTACAACAATTTAGTTGCGCAAGCTAAATCCGGTGAAGTCACTGCTGAACGTTTAGACGATGCAGTGCGCCGTATTTTACGCGTAAAAATTCGCGCCGGTTTATTTGAAAAAGGTGCGCCGTCCACTCGCCCATTTGCGGGTAAAAAAGAATTGCTGGGGGCGCCCGAGCATCGCGCCGTTGCACGCCAAGCCGTGCGTGAATCTTTGGTGTTGTTGAAAAACAAAAACAACCTTTTGCCGCTCGCGCCAAAACAAAAAGTGTTAGTGGCTGGCGATGGTGCAGACAATATTGGCAAGCAAGCGGGTGGTTGGTCAGTCACCTGGCAGGGTACGGGCAATGTGAATTCAGATTTCCCCGGCGCAACCTCAATTTATGCGGGTATTAACCAAGCTGTTAGCGCTGCTGGCGGTAAAGCTACTTTAAGTGTGGATGGTTCTTTTAAAGAAAAGCCCGATGTTGCGATTGTTGTTTTCGGTGAAGACCCCTACGCAGAAATGCAAGGCGATGTGGGCAGCATGGCCTACAAACCGCGCTCCACTGCCGATTGGGATTTAATGAAAAAATTGCGCAGCCAAGGCATTCCGGTTGTGTCTTTATTTGTCACTGGTCGCCCGCTTTGGGTGAACCGCGAAATCAATGCATCTGATGCGTTTGTGTCGATTTGGCTACCAGGTACTGAAGGCGCTGGTGTTGCAGATGTAATCTTCAAGAAAGCCGATGGCAGTGTTAATTTCGATATGAAAGGCCGCTTGAGTTTCTCTTGGCCAAAACTGCCCGATCAAACCTTACTAAACCGTGGCGACAAAAATTACGACCCACTGTTTGCCTATGGTTATGGTTTGAGTTATGCCGACAAAAATACCTTAGGTGATGATCTTTCAGAAGAAGGGCCAAAAGCTGCTGAAGCCTTGGATGTCATGGAGATTTTCAATCGTCGCCCCATGGACCCTTGGCAGTTAGAAATTATCGGCTTCCAAAATGATGTTGTGCCCATGAACAGCAATACCGTGAAAGCCTCATCGCTGACTATTCAAGCCGTTGACCGCGAAGTGCAAGAAGACGCGCGCCGCGTGCAATGGAATGGTACTGGCAGCGGCCAAGTGGCGCTATCGGTTGGCAATCGTCAAGATTTCATCAACTATGTAAAAAGCGATTCTGCTTTAGTGTTTGATATCAAAGTCGATACCGCCCCAAGCGATTTCACTTTCTTGCGTTTAGGTTGCGGCTCTTATTGCGCATCGGATATTGATTTAACCGCGCCGCTGAAAGGCTTTGTAGGTAAAGGTTGGCAAACCGTGACTGTCCCTTTAAGTTGCTATCCGAATGCGGGTGCTAACTTCGGTATTGATCAACCGCCAAGCGAGTATTGGACGCAAGTGCTGCAACCCTTCTCGCTGATCACCAAAGGCACCTTGGATATTACTTTCGCCAAAGTCAGTTTGGTGAAAAGTGCAGGTAAAGGTGTCACTTGCCCGAAGTAAGCTTGTAGCTCAAGGCTAGTTCGCAGTAACCAAAATCCCCGTAGGTGAAAATCGACGGGGATTTTTTTTGTCGCAGAAGCGGCGTAGATAGTTTTCAAAGTGTTTAAATATGTAATATATATCGTAATAGTCGGGTTATTGATTAAAAATAGGCTCTTTCGCTAAGCCCTAATGTTCATCACAGAGGAAAAATAATGAAGAAATATGCCTTCCTATCGGCAAGTTTACTCTTAGCTGTCGCAGCTCAGGCCGATACCTATAGCCTAAAATCCCCCAATTCGCGGTTGCAAGTGGACCTCACCAATAATGGTAATGGCTTGAGCTATACCGTGAGTTTGGATGGTAAGCAGTTCATCAAAGAATCTTCGCTGGGCTTGATTATTAACAGCTTGCCCATTGGCAAAAACGAAATGCAGTTTATTGGCAAAGAAGACGCTAGCGTTAAGGAGAGCTTTGAGTTGGTTGCCGGTAGAACCAAAACGGTGGCCGATCACTACAACACTTACACACTCAAGTTCGCCGCCAAAGATGAACGCAAACTCAATTTGAATCTGGTGGTACGCGCTTACGATGAAGGTGTAGCCATTCGATATCAATTGCCAAACCAATCTGCTCTTGACCAATTCACCATTCAAAACGAGTTAACGCGGTTTATTTTTGCGAATGATTACAACTGCTTCGGCTTCAATCAGGGCAAGTTTGTCCATAGCCATGAAGGCGAGTTTGATGCGGTTAAATCATCGTTAATTCGTGAGCATAACCTTTACGATAACCCGCTCGTTTGTAAAACCGGCGTTGGCCAAACGACTTTCGCGCTCGCAGAATCTAACGTGCGCGATTACCCAGGTTCCTGGTTTACCGGAACGGGTAGTGGGGAGAATGGTGTTGAAATCCGTTTGACGCACAGCGTGGATAATCGTCCTGATGGTTCTAACTATGCGTCTGTAAGAGCGAAAATGCCTGCCAAAGGATTCAACACCCCGTGGCGTGTGATTATGGTGGGGGATGCACCGGGGAAACTCACGGAATCATCTCTAATCGCTATTTTGGGTGAGCCGACACAAATTAAAGATACGAGCTGGATCAAGCCCGGCAAAACTGCGTGGGATTGGTGGAATGACAGCCAAGTTGTGTTTGGAAAGGGCGCGACTGCTACTAAGCCAGGCATGAATACAGACACTTACAAAGCCTACATCGACTTCGCCGCAACGCTGGGCTTGCAATATATCTTGATCGATGAAGGTTGGCACAAGGGTTCAACAACAACCAGCAAACCCGGTTCGGATTTATTAACACCTGTTCCTGCAATGGATATGCCTGCTATTTTGCGTTATGCCAAGAGTAACAACATTGGTGTCTGGGTGTGGTTGCAATGGAAGCAATTAGATTGGCAAATGGAAGAAGCCTTAGCCGCTTATGAAAAATGGGGTATCAAAGGCATTAAAGTTGATTTTATGGACCGCTCTGATCAGGAAATGGTGGATTACTTCCACAAACTCCTAACCTTGACCGCCAAGCACCACATCATGGTGGATCTGCATGGCGCCTACCCGCCAAATGGTCTGGTAAGAACCTATCCACATTATTTAACACAAGAGGGTGTGTTGGGTGCCGAGTACAACAAATGGAGTAGCCGCGTAACGGCAACTCACAACGTGACCTTGCCGTTTACGCGCATGATTCTCGGCCCCATCGACTACACTCCCGGTGGTTTCCGTCACACCACGGCGGAGGAATTCCCTAAACTTCGCCGCAATACCTTGCCCTACGTGAAAACCACCCGCGGCCAAGCGGTTGCCATGTATGTGGTCTACGATAGCCCCTTCCAAATGCTGGCCGATTCACCTATCAGCTACTCGAAAACTGAAGGCGCATGGCCAAAACCACAAAGCGAGTGGGAAGATGGTTTAGAGTTTGTTAAAGATGTGCCCGTCACATGGGATGAAACCCGAATCCTGCAAGGCGACATCGGCCAATTCATCGTTAGCGCCCGTCGCAAGGGTAAGGATTGGTATATAGGTGCGATGACTAATGAATCTGGCCGTACACTAACTATCCCGCTCAGCTTCTTGGGTAAAGGTAATTACAAAGCGCAGATGTGGCAGGATGGAAAAACGATTTCTACCTTGAACAAAACGGAAGCTAAGCAAACGAGTGAAGATACTTTAACGCTCACCTTGGCGCCGTCGGGTGGTGCGGTTGCTGTATTGAGGAAGTAAGTCATAGCATAAAAAAACGCCGCAACATTTCATTGTTGCGGCGTTTTTTTATGAACACATAAAGCTTTAAACAGGCTTTAATTCCGGCGTGTTGTGAATCAACCAAGCTGCCGAGCCAACCAGTGCGGCCTTATCGTTCACAATCACTTTAATTGAAATGTCGCTAACGTAGCCTCTCATTGGGCCTTTGTTTTTATAGCGCTCTTCAAAGTGGGTTTCAGGAATAATGCCCATGAGTTTTGGCGTAATTCCGCCGCCAATGACAACACCGCCGCGTGCGCCAGTTGAAACCGCCTTATCGCCTGCTACTGCACCTAAGGTATTGCAGAAGGTAATAACCGCTTCACGACAAATAGGGTCTTCGTTCGCCAAACCTTTGGTGCTAACGTCGGCGGGGCTATAGTTTTGTGCATCCACACCGGCGATATGCGCTAAAGCGCGGTACAAATGTACCAAGCCGATTCCCGATAAAATATTTTCAACTGAAACGTGAGACTGTTCTTTCAGCAAAAATGATTTTATTGCCAATTCTTTTTCGGTAGTGGGAGCAAAGCTCGCGTGACCGCCTTCAGTGGGGATAATTTTCCAGCTGCCATTTTCAGGTACTAGTAATGCCATGCCAAAACCTGTGCCCGGGCCCATTACAACGATAGGTGCCGCTGGGTCTGAATTGGCTGCGTAAAGTGTTTTAGTTTCTTCTGGCGACAAAAAGGGCACCGCGTAAGCCAGAGCCGCAAAGTCGTTAATAATGTGTAAGGTTTTCATGCCCAACTCGTCGCGCAGTTCGTCGATGTTGGATTTCCAGCTTAAATTAGTCATTTGCACAAAGCCGTGCTCTATGGGGCCTGCAACGGCGAGGCATGCGTACTCAGGCATAGCGATCTTTAAGGCTTCGCAGCATGCTTTAATCATAGAGCCCATGTTTGGGTAGTCAGCGCAGCGCAAGGTTATTTGCTGGCTGGTGGTGTAATTGGGTTTGCTGGTTTTGGGAGCCTGTTCGACTAAGCCAAAGCGAGCGTTGGTGCCGCCTATATCTGCAACCAATAATAAGCTCATGCGTCAGTCCTCATATCGTTTTTGTAGGAGCGTTTGGGGGAGTAATGTAAAGGAATGAAAAGTTATAGCGGCGGTGGAGACGTGCCTTATAAAACCGAGTCATCATTCAGCCGTGATTATGCCGTATTTCTTGGCTCTTGGAAGCCTAGGAGTTATTGACAGCGCTGTCAACAAAGGGTACTTTACAACTTAGGA
>Ga0116157_10003320_pt1 | contig 15460 bp, 13 predicted proteins | sample AD_UKC048_MetaG_FD_89882 | JGI IMG/M metagenome (GOLD analysis project Ga0116157, IMG submission 89882) | Active sludge microbial communities of municipal wastewater-treating anaerobic digesters from USA - AD_UKC048_MetaG | ecosystem: Engineered > Bioreactor > Anaerobic > Digestate | place: USA...
GGTCTTTTGGATTGCTCGGCGATGATTTGTGCGAGTGTGGTTTTACCGGTTCCGGGCGGTCCCCAAAATATTAATGAAGGGATAATGCCCTTTTCGATTTGTTGCGTGAGCGAGCCTTTGGGCCCAACGAGGTGCAGTTGGCTGATGTAATCTTGTAGGTGTTGCGGGCGGATTCGTTCGGCGAGCGGTGCTTCCATGTTGGGTAAAGGGTTCAAGGTTCAGGGTGCAGGGTTTGATGCTGTAAATTTAACGATTTCTGACTAAGGTTTGAGATTTTAACTTTACGCGGGTGCTGAATGGGAATGAGCTTTTAAAAATCTGACAAAATTTCAGGCTATTGCAATTGGATGTATTTTTGAGTAGCGCCGTGGACAAACAGATCATTATGACCGAACATTATTTTAAATTCTCGCCTTCTGTAATCCTGCTGCCTTTTCTTTCGGTGTTGTTTTTATGGATTGTTTTTTGGGCGGGTTTGAACTTTCACCTCAATCTGGAAACGTATGGTATTTACCCCAGAACTTTTGAAGGGTTGCGGGGGATTCTGTTTAGCCCGTTTATCCATGGAAGTATAGAACATTTGTACAACAACTCGATTCCGCTGTTGATTTTGATAGCGGCGCTGCGCTTCTTTTATCGCGATCAGGCATTTGAGGTTTTGGGTTACGGTGTGCTGCTCTCGGGCTTCCTAACCTGGGTGATTGGCAGGGAATCGTACCATATTGGCGCGAGCGGGTTGATTTATGTGCTCGTGAGCTTCATTTTTTTCAAGGGAATTAAAACGCGGTATTATCGCCTTGTGGCGTTGTCATTGATGGTGATTCTGTTGTATGGCAGTATGGTGTGGTATATTTTCCCAGACGTACAGGAAGGTATTTCGTGGGAAGGCCACCTGGCAGGTTTGATTACCGGTTTCGCTTTCGCCATGGTGGTCAAGACGCCCGAGTACAAGAAAATTTTTAGATATGATTGGGAAGATCCTGATTTTGATCCGACCGGCGACAAGTTTCTGGAGCGTTTTGACGCGAACGGAAATTTCGTGAATCTTCCGAAACCTGAAGAGATTGAGGTTACTTCTGAAGAGCTTACTTCAACGCAGCCCGAATATCATGTTTTTTTTGATGCGGTGGAAAACAAGTATATCATTAAACCCAAAACCGAAAATTAACTTCTTTGGCGCACGGTTTCGTACAGGAAAGCCCCACAGGCTACAGAAACATTGAGTGATCCGATGGTTCCGAACATCGGAAGTTTTGCTTTTTCATCTACGATTTTTAATACCGAGGGATTGATGCCACGGTCTTCGCTCCCCATGACGATGGCGACGGGCTCGTTGAGCGCGACATCATAGATGGATTGCTCGGTTTTTTCTGTGGCCGCGACGGTTTTGATTCCAGATGCTTGTAAAAGGAAAATAGCATCCTTGATGTGTTCTACTTTGCAGATTGGAATATTAAACACTGCGCCCGCAGAAGTTTTTACAGTGTCGCCATTGACTGGAGCCGAGCCTGCTTTTTGCACGATGATGCCATCCACGCCGGTACATTCGGCAGTCCTTATGATGGCGCCAAAATTGCGCGCGTCTGAAATCTGATCGAGGATTAGAAACAACGGTGCTTTTTTGGATTCGGTAACTTTTTCTACCAGTTTTTCTAAATCGTAAAAAGCGATAGGAGAGATGGAAGCCACTGCACCTTGGTGGTTATTGGGCGTAAGGCGGTTGAGTTTTTCTGCCGGGACGTAAGAAAAATTTACATCGGCACGTTTCATGACCTTCATTAGGTCTTTCATCAATTCTCCCGAAACTTCTTTCTGGATGAATACTTTGTCTACTGCTTTGCCGGATTGAATGGCTTCGATTATTGCTCTGATGCCGAATATTTGGTGTTCTTTTTCCATGCCGCAAAGATATAAAAAAACCACCCTGAAAAGGGTGGTTTTGTTTGGTTGAAGAAATATTAATATTCGTCTTCCTTAAATCCGGTTCTTTTATGACCTTCATAGATAATGTCATAACCATCGGCGTCGTAGCTGTAGTGAATTCTACAGGTAATTTTATCAACCACATGACCGCCTTTTGAAATTGCGCCATTTTTGATAATCTGCCCTTCGGTGATGGTTACCGTTGAATCGTCAGATCCACCGTCATGGATATTAAGCGCATCGGTTGCAGAGAACTGTCCCGTTGCAGGATTCATGAAGATTTTACTCTTAATGTAGTATCCATTTTCAAAATCATCGAGCCACATCGTGTTATCATTGGCTGCAGTGTTGTACGTAGAGTGTAAAGCATGCTCCACTAAAACGTGTCCATCGGTATCGGTAAGGGTAATGAACCAATCTCCGGCAAAGTTACCGGTTGTTGTCATCCCTGGATCCGGATCTCCTCCTTCATCACATGATACTAATGAAGTGATTAAGAAAATACTGAAAAGTACTTTAATAAAATTATTTTTTACTAGATTCATTTTTATAATATTAAAGTTGAACTTGAGTTAGGGTTGCAACGAATGTATAGCTGGTTGCAGGTGGCGCTAGCCATGCACAAGTCAATACGATTTTCTTGGTTACAGGATTCACTTGTACATCTGTGATGTTAGCTGTACCACCAAAACCAACGTTGGTTAACGGACCACCTGGGAAGGTAAAAGTATTGCTTGGGATATCACCGGCGATTTTACCGCCTGGAGTAATGTAGCCGATTCCTAAGGCCCTGCCATATTCATACCATCCACCAAAAGCATCAGATATTTGGTACGTTCCGTCTGTGTTTTTCCAGATGTAGATGTACTTGATGTTTTGATAGGCCGCACTAGGGGTTACACCGTTTCTTGAAATGGTACACGTGTAAACACCCTCGATACTTGTTACCAAGTCACCGGTTTTGTATACAATTACCTTACGGTTAGCAGTACCGTCAAATCCGTCTGCGTTGGTTGCAGTGTAGGTCACCAAATATTCGTCGGTAATATTCGTGTCTAATGTTGTTCCACCTCTGTATTTTCCGGCAGCCGTCGTAGTCACGTCTATTTCGTTAGAACCTTCCATGGCAACAGCACCCGGGTCTACATAAGTTGTTCCCTGTGGGACAAAATATGGGTCATCTCCTGAGACTGTTATAATAGGGTAGTTGGTAATTTTAGATACGTTTGCCGTATCTTTTTCGTCACAAGAGGTCAACAACGCACTTGTGAGAACTAATGATGCAATAATTATCTTTTTCATATTTTTTAGTTTTGATCCCACCAAACAGGTGTTGTTAATGGTACTAATGCCGGTGCTTTTGTATTGGCATTTCTTTCACTTAAAGGATATACAAATCGCTTAGGAAATAAACCTCCAGTTGACCCGTTCACAGCATAAGCCAATTGACCAGGAACGTAAGCGATATTTGACTGTGGAACCGTCGAGGTACGTGGATATCCGGTACGGTTAGTTTCAAAGAAAGCTTCAAAACCGTTACCAGGGAATAATGCCGCCCATTTTTGGGTAATAATAGCTTCTAGTTTTTGGTCGAACGTACCGGCTGTTGGGTATTCATATGCACCTCCTGCGGCCACATATGATGCGCCACTCAATCCGTACTTTGTGAAGTTTTCTATTACAGCAGCGTCGTAGAGTGCTTTACCACTACCGAAACCATATCTTTCTACAGCTTCTGCTTGCAATAGCAAGCTCTCTTCAAGACTCATAAAATAAACAGGAGTTTGAGGGTTTAGTTTTACGACAGCAATGGTGCCTGCACCAACAGGATTGTTGTAATCTCCTTGGTTAAGCGCATTTCCAGCCAAATAGTAGGCGCCTCTTCTTGTATCACCGTTATTCGTAAAGAAAGAGGCCATCGTGGTGCTCATTCTTAGGTTAGTAGCAACGTTCAGACGTCTGTTGTTGTACTCATACAAAGGATTACTTTGGTTGATGGCATCGGTAAATATAGGATCCCCGTTACCGTCAACAATCATTCCCGCATCTTCGTCTAAGAATGAAACTCCTGAACTCAATAAAGCAGTGATGCCAGCGCTTGCAACAGAAGCTCTGTCACTATTGGTTTGCCTCATGTAGATTTTCAATTTCATCGTATTGGCAAACTTAGTCCAAGCGTCCATGTTTCCGTGGAATACAAAGTCATCATTTCCAGGAATAATACCTGTAGAGGTTGACAAATCTTTTGATAGTGCAAGATTCAAATCGTTGATCATTTGGTCATAAATTTGTTGACCACTATCAAATGAAGGCTCTAAAATTTCTGAGTTGTTGGCTTCCGAATAAGGAACACTGCCATACATGTCGGTCAATACCTGTGAACCTTGTACTTCAAGAACCGTAGCAATAAGGAAGTAATTCCAGTTTCCTTCGGCCAATGCTCTTCTTTTTACGTTACGGATATCACCCAATGCATCGTACATACCATCCCATCCAAAGTTGTAGTCTGAAGTACCCACGGCATAATTGTCAATATCTTTATATTGGTTGGCGGCGTTACTTTGTGTCCAATATTGTGACCAAAATCCCCCAAGAATAGCGTAAGTAGCGCCTTCAGACCCAGCCAATCCTGCGATACCTGCAGGCAACTGAGACGATAGCGGTGCCTTATCCGGATCTAGTAGATCAGGGTCTCTGTTAATGTCTAGGTCGGTGCTGCAACTGGTTATTGCAGTTGACAGAACTAAAATACTTATGATGAACTTTTTCATTTTGTTTTTTTTAGAATGTTAATTTAAGGCTAGCTCCGTAAGATCTTTGCGATGGATTGGTACCAAATTCGCCTACTTCACTCAATAAATCGTTTCCGAAAGTTGACAACTCAGGATCGATGTAAGGATTCTCATCAGGAGTCCATAAAGCTAAGTTTTTACCATATAAAGTAAATGAAGCATTTACGAGTCCTAATCTTTTGACTGTTTCAGAAGGGAAGCTGTACGTCAATGCTACATCTCTCAACCTCACGAATGTTTTGTCAATTACATGACCTGGCTCGATAGCAGGGTTATTAGATGGATTCCAGTAGTCGGTAACCGAACCAAATGATACTGCTGTAGTGTTTTCCTCATAACCGGTAACGTTTCCACTGCCGTCCAACACTTCTACTACAGAGTTAGGAATGATGAATGTGTTACGATTGTTATAGGTTGTTTCAGGCCCATTTCCTACGAAGTGCGATAATTTCTTAGTGTAAGAATACATTTCACCTCCTTGTTTCCAGTCGATGCCGAAAGTAAGCGATAGGTTTTTGTAAGAAACTTTGTTTTTGAGACCCATTACAAAATCTCTCTGAGAATTTCCTACTGCTTGTTCGTCGTCGGTTGGTTTATAAAAACCTGTCGCAGGGTCAACGATTGGTTGTCCGCTTGGAGACAATTTTGGAACGAATGTGCTGAAAACACCTAATGGCTGGCCTTTAACAGCATTCCATGATACACCATAGATTGATTGCAATTGGATTTTTTCTACGCCGCCTTTGATATCTGTTACTTCAGACTCATTTTTAGTAAAAGTCGTTGTAAAGTCCCATTGGAAGTTAGTTGTTTTTACTGGAACTACATTTAATACGAGTTCAACACCCCTGTTAGTCAAATCTACAAGGTTATCGGTTTGGGTAGCAAACCCGGTTGAAGTTGGAAGCGGTCTTGTAAAAATCAAGCCATCTGATTTTTTATCGTATACAGAAGCATCGATGTTGACTCTCTTTTTGAATAAATTGGCTTCCACCCCAAATTCTAACTCGCCAACTTTTTCTGGTTTTAGATCGGGATTACCCAAGTTTGCAGCGTACTCGTATCCGTTAACTCCTCCGATAGGAAGGAAAATATTTCCAAATCCTAATACGGCGTTTCCAGGAATCAAGCCTGAAGATGTTTGATAAGCACCGATTTGATTACCCAATTGAACATCATTAGCAGTACGGGCGTAGCCGGCTCTTAATTTCACGAAGTAATCATTAGAATCCACAACAATCCCGCTCAAACTCGCTGCTGGATAAAAGTAGGAATTGCTTGCTACGTCTAAGGTAGATGACCAGTCATTTCTTCCGGTTAAAGTAAGGAAAAGTCTGTTTTTGAACGAAGCTTCCAAAGATCCAAAAACGCCAAAGTTGCGTCTCAATGCGTCATTCTGAAATACTGTAGGCTTAACAGAAGAGTTTGACAGTTCGTAAAACCCTGGGATGTCAAGATTGGTAATTTGTGCTTGGAGTTGATTTACTTTCCTTTCGTTAGTATTAAAACCGACAAATGCGTTTACATTGAAATTTTCACCAACAGCGCTATTGAAGTTCAACATCAAGTTGGTATCGAATTCTACATATTCATTAGATCGCTCGGTCACACCACCTACTGACTCGTTTGCACCACCATCGCTTTGAGGGGTGTTAGGATCGAAAGTAACCTTAGCTCCGTAAGATTTTATTTTTTCGTATCTGTAATCACCACCTGCCTGATAGCTCAAAGAGAATTTTTTGTTGAAAGCGTAGTTTAGGTTGATGTTACCAAAAAGCCTGTTTCCATCGATGGTTGTTTTGTTTTCACTTACAACAAACCAAGGGTTAGAAGCGTAAGGGGTGAAGTAGTTACTAGGGGTGTTGTAAGGATTGTTGATGTAATCTTTAAGATCCAATACACTGATGTCGGTAGGGATTTGAAGCATTTCCTGGATCAAGGTATTTCCTTCTCCGGCATCGTTTCCTTGCCCAGTGTTCACCGCATTCTGCATTTTCCTTACATAATTAAGCGAAGTTCTTACACTCAATTTTTCAGAATTCATTGCGGCATTCAAACCGAAAGTTTTCCTGTTGTAGGCATCAGCAACTGTCGGGATGATACCGTCTGAAGTTACGTCAGTGAAATTAACAGAAAAGTTAGAGTTGTCTCCGCCTCCTGAAATACGAACACCATTGGTGTAAGTGGTACCCACTTCATAAAATTCCCTTACGTTGTCTTTCAAAGCTACGTAAGGCTTAATCTGTTGCGCATTGTCAATGATTGTTCCCCACGGACGAATCTCTCCGTTGAATGCAGGACCCCATGATCCGTTTTCATTACTGGTTGTGTTCTGCGGTTGCCCTGCCCAGTTAGAGAATGACAATCCCGCCCAACCTTGTCCAAATTGTTCCTGCAAATGCGGTACCCTTGCGATTTCAGAAAAATCAGCAGAGTTACTCAATTCGACAGATATTTTTGATTTGTTTTTTGCAGATTTTGTTGTGATGATGATGACACCTTGCCCTCCTCTAGAACCGTATAACGCTGTCGCAGCCGAACCTTTAAGTACCGTCATGCTTTCTACATTGTTCGGGTCGATATCGCTGATACCGGTACCGGCATCAAAGCTTCGGGTGCTTCCGGTAAAACTTCCCGAAGCGTTGTTGATTGGCGTTCCGTCTACCACGTATAAAGGATTCGTTCCTTGAAAGGAGCTAATACCTCTAATGATTACTTTGGTAGAGGCACCTACCTGAGCCGGAGCAGAGATGTCAACACCCGCAATTTTTCCTGATAGTGACTCGAAAACATTGGTGTTGGTGACTTCGGTAAGTTCTTTCGAGCTTATGGTTGTCGTGGCATACCCCAATTCTCTTTTTTGTCTTTTAATACCCAAAGCGGTAACGACTACACCTTCCAGTTGAACAGAGTCATCAGTCATTTTTACTTTCATGTTGGCCGATGCAGGCATTTGCATGGTCTTCATGCCAAGAAAGCTAAATACCAAAACCTGTCCTTGGCTGGCATTGATTTTAAATTTCCCATCAAAATCGGTTTGTGTTCCGTTTGATGTTCCTTTAACTAGGACATTTACCCCAGGAATTGGTAACCCGGCTTGGTCGGTAACCGTACCACTTACAGCAATGTCCTGCGCAAACGTGACTTGCGCTATTAGCACTAGAAGCAGCGCTAAGAATCCATTAAACTTTAGTTTCATTTTAAATTATTTTGAATTAGTTCCTACAAAAATCCTAATTTATTGTTAAGATTCCTAATCTCAAAGGCGTTTTTTCTTCACTTTTTTTGAAAAAATATCAAAAGTTTGCCTTGAAGCTGATATGAACTATTGAATTTGAGAGTTTTACAGCTTGGTTTTTAGTGTTGCCGTTAGCATAAACAATATTGAAAAGTCCGTTTTTGGTAAGTAAGCCAAAACCAAAGCCAAAGCCAAAAATGCTGTCGTTACGATTGTTGCTTTCGTCTCGATAATAGCCGTAGTCAATAATAGAATGTGTGTAAATTCCGGGCGATAGCACATAGCGATATTCGGTCAAAAGCGATGTAAACAGGCTGGCTTGCAGACTGTTTTCGTTGAAGCCTCGTATCGAGTTGATCCCGCCAAATCGGTAGAGTTCGTTTATAATATATTTGTCGCTTCCCAGATAGTAATTCTGGCTTTTAAGATTGATGCTGTTCTTGTCGTTTAGATAGAAATTGTGTTTCAAATCGGCAAGGATGAAAAATTGGTCGTTTTTTTCCTGCTTTGAATTCCTGGAACCGATACCGGTCTTAAGAAGAATCTTCGTTTTTTCTGGAAAAAGGAAATCGTCGGGTTTGTAACCGAGATACTCGAAATCGGTCGTAAAAAAAGCGTTTTTAAAGTCGCTGATGCTGGCCGAATTCAGGTTCTGGATATCGCTGGATTCTGTAGATTGATACCCTAAATAAATCCGTGTATTGTAGTTGAAAAAATAGCCCAATCCAATGGCGGTTTTGGTGTTCTGGAATGTGCTGTCCTGCTTGAAAATATTAAGCTCGCCTTTGATGCCGAAAGGGCTTTTAAAAACATACGGCAATTCAATTCGGGCGTCGAATGTCTTTTGGTTTTTGCCGTCGCTTTTCCAGTATAAGGCAAAGGTTTCGCCGGTGTTAAGGATGTTATTCAAAGTCAAATCTACGTAACCGCTCAGGATTACTTTTTTTCTGTCGTCAGTGGTAAAACCCACAAACCCATCAAAGCTGTTTGCTTTGACTTTTTCAAGATAGACGTAGATTTTCGTAGAGTCGCGCGAGAACAGTATTTCGGGATATTTCGTTTGCTTGACGAATCGGAATTTCTCAAAATCTGCATGCAATTTCTTTAAGTTTTCCTGGTTGAAAATCTTGTTGCGGTACATGCGTTTGATGTTGTGTTTGTGTCCTTCGGGGAATTTTGCATAACCATTCACGACTATGTCGTTGACGCTTCGTTGTTTTTCCTGGATGAGTAGCATCTCGGCTCGAATTTTTTTTCCTTTTTTTTCCAGGTCGACGAGTTGCAGTTTGGCGAGCGGGAATCCTTTTTTCTCGAGTTTTGCTAATGTTTGATTCAACAACGATTCGATTTCGGTGTAACGGATTTGAAGCGTGTCTTGCCCTTTCTCAAAAATGCCCAGTGTTTTAAGTGGCGATTCCTTACTTATATACAGATCAGCACGCTCGGTTTTACGTCCCAAACTGCAATAAAAAACAAAAGTGGAGTCGTTGGTTTTTTGGTTGCTTTCTATTTGGTATTCGAGATAGCCCAATTTGGCCATTTTTTTAGAAAACAAATTTGTTTCCTGTACGACTTCTTTCGCGTTGGGATGTTTCGATGCGTAACCAATAGAGTCGATGGTTTTGGTTTCAAGGTCGGATTTTCCGTAAATTTTAAGATGCAAGTTTTGAGCACCCGCCAATTGTGCTGCCAAAAATACGACCAATAAACAAACAATCTTTTTCAATCAGTTTAAAATTTTGATAAAGTAACGCAAAAATCGGCAGTTTAATATCTTAAATAATTTGTTCTGGATTTTAACCAAACCAAGCCATGGCGGCCTCTCAATTTTGGTGATTTTGGGAAAATCCTATCCTGCTAAAACACAAATATTTACTTAGTGGAAAAATTAATGAACAGAGGATTTGTTTCATTAAAAATTATTATTACATTTGCAACCCCGTAAAAAGCGGGAATTTTATAACGTAATATATTTTTAGTATTCATTATGCCAACAATTCAACAATTAGTAAGAACTGGAAGAACCCAGATAACTAAGAAGAGTAAATCGGTAGCTTTGGATTCATGTCCTCAAAGACGTGGCGTTTGTACGCGTGTTTACACTACGACTCCCAAAAAGCCAAACTCAGCGATGCGTAAAGTAGCGCGTGTACGTTTGACTAACGGAAACGAAGTGAACGCTTACATCCCAGGTGAAGGACACAACCTCCAAGAGCACTCGATAGTATTAGTTAGGGGTGGAAGGGTAAAAGATTTGCCGGGAGTTAGGTATCACATCGTTCGTGGTGCGCTTGATACATCAGGTGTAGCAGGAAGAACGCAGAGAAGATCTAAGTACGGAGCAAAACGCCCTAAAGAAGCGAAAAAGTAATTAAAAACTTTTAAGAAAAAGACATGAGAAAAAGACAGGCCAAAAAAAGACCTCTTTTACCAGATCCAAGGTTTAATGACCAATTGGTAACGCGTTTTGTGAACAACTTAATGTGGGATGGTAAAAAATCAACTGCTTTTAAAGTATTTTATGATGCGATTGACATCGTAGAATCTAAGAAGCAAGATGCTGAAAAATCAGCATTAGAAATCTGGAAAGATGCTTTAACCAATGTGATGCCACACGTAGAAGTACGTAGCCGTCGTGTAGGTGGAGCTACCTTTCAAATCCCAATGCAAATTCGTCCAGACCGTAAAATCTCCATGGCAATGAAATGGATGATCCTTTACGCACGTCGCAGAAATGAGAAATCTATGGCTCAAAAATTAGCTTCTGAAGTTTTAGCTGCTGCTAAAGAAGAAGGTGCCGCTGTTAAAAAGAGAATGGATACTCATAAAATGGCCGAAGCAAATAAAGCATTCTCTCACTTTAGATTTTAATCAGAAATGGCAAGAGATTTAAAATACACCAGAAATATTGGAATTGCTGCTCACATTGATGCCGGTAAAACGACAACAACAGAGCGTATCCTTTTTTATACCGGAAAATCACACAAAATCGGTGAGGTGCACGATGGTGCTGCAACGATGGACTGGATGGCGCAGGAGCAAGAGCGTGGTATCACGATTACTTCGGCTGCGACGACCTGTGAGTGGAATTTCCCAACCCAACAAGGTAAAGCTATTGCAGAAACATTGCCCTACCACTTCAACATTATCGATACTCCCGGACACGTGGATTTTACCGTAGAGGTAAACCGTTCGCTTCGTGTACTAGACGGACTGGTTTTCTTGTTTTCTGCCGTTGACGGTGTTGAGCCTCAATCAGAGACCAACTGGAGACTTGCCGATCAGTACCGCGTTCCACGTATGGGATTCGTTAATAAAATGGACCGTCAGGGTTCTAACTTCTTAGGCGTTTGCCAACAGGTTCGCGATATGTTGAAATCAAACGCTGTGGCGATTACTTTGCCAATCGGTGATGAAATCGACTTTAAAGGTGTTGTGGATTTGGTTAAAAATCAAGCTATCGTATGGCATGACGAAACCCAAGGCGCTACTTTTGATATCGTGCCAATCCCTGCGGATATGGTTGCCGAAGTAAAAGAATACCGCGATATCCTTATCGAAGCGGTTGCCGATTACGATGAAAACTTGCTGGACAAGTACATGGAGGATCCCGATTCAATCACAGAAGAGGAAATCAACACTGCCTTACGTGCTGCTACGATTGATATGGCTATCATCCCGATGATTGCTGGTTCTTCGTTCAAAAACAAAGGAGTTCAGTTTATGTTGGATGCCGTTTGTAAATACTTGCCTTCTCCGCTAGATAAAGAAGGTATCCAAGGGATTCACCCTGACGATGCCGAATTGCTAGAAGAAGACCAAACCAAAATCTTGCGTCGTCCAGACGTAAAAGAGCCATTCGCTGCCTTGGCATTTAAGATCGCAACAGACCCGTTCGTTGGTCGTTTGGCTTTCTTCCGTGCTTATTCAGGACGTTTGGATGCTGGTTCTTACGTATTGAACACACGTTCAGGAAACAAAGAAAGGATTTCTCGTATCTACCAGATGCACGCCAACAAACAAAACCCAATCGAGTACATCGAGGCTGGTGATATTGGTGCAGCTGTTGGATTTAAGGATATCAAGACAGGAGATACTTTGTGTGATGAAAAACACCCAATTATCCTCGAATCTATGAAATTCCCTGCGCCGGTAATCGGTATTGCCATTGAGCCTAAAACTAAGGCCGACGTAGATAAAATGGGTATGGCTTTGGCTAAATTGGCCGAAGAAGATCCAACGTTTACTGTTCGTACAGACGAGGCTTCAGGACAAACGATTATTTCAGGAATGGGTGAGCTTCACTTGGACATTCTTGTAGATCGTATGAAACGCGAATTCAAAGTAGAGGTAAACCAAGGTGAGCCTCAGGTTGAATACAAAGAAGCTTTCACAAGATCGGCACAACACAGAGAAACTTATAAGAAACAATCGGGTGGTCGCGGGAAATTCGGTGATATCGTATTCCGTTTGGAGCCAGCTGACGAGGTTGACGGTAAAGTTCCTGTAGGATTGCAATTCGTAAATGAAGTAAAAGGTGGTAACGTTCCTAAAGAATATATCCCTTCTGTAGAGAAAGGTTTCCGCGAAGCCATGAAACAAGGGCCTCTTGCAGGTTACCAAGTGGATAGTCTTAAAGTGACTTTACTCGACGGGTCTTTCCATCCTGTGGATTCTGATGCGCTTTCGTTTGAATTGGCAGCAAGAATGGGTTATCGTGAAGTGGCGAAAGCTGCCGGAGCGATTATTCTTGAGCCAATCATGAAAATGGAAGTAATTACTCCAGAAGAGAATATGGGAGATATCGTAGGTGATATCAACCGTCGTCGCGGACAGGTGAATGACATGGGTGACAGAAACGGAGCAAAAACCATCAAGGCTGATGTGCCATTGTCTGAAATGTTCGGATATGTAACAACTTTGAGGACTTTGTCTTCTGGTCGTGCCACGTCAACCATGGAGTTTTCACACTACGCTGAAACACCGGCTAACATTTCGGAAGCTGTAATCAAAAAAGCAAAAGGAACCGCTTAATACTTTAAAAGATGAGTCAAAAAATCAGAATAAAATTGAAATCTTACGATCACATGCTCGTGGACAAGTCGTCTGAGAAGATTGTAAAAACAGTAAAAAGCACTGGAGCGGTGGTAACTGGCCCAATTCCTTTGCCAACACATAAAAAATTGTTTACCGTTTTGCGTTCACCGCACGTAAACAAAAAAGCACGTGAGCAGTTTGAAGTGATGTCTTACAAAAGACTGATCGACATCTACTCTTCTTCTTCAAAAACCATCGACGCGCTCATGAAATTAGAGTTGCCAAGTGGTGTTGAAGTAGAAATCAAAGTCTAAGTAAATCCCTCAAAAGGATATAAAAAAGTGCCGGAGTTTCGGTTCCGGCACTTCTTATTTTGCCTAATGGGATCAAAAATTAAATTCATTATTAATTATTAATTATTTTTTTATGTCTGGGTTAATCGGAAGAAAAATCGGCATGACCAGCATCTTTGATGAAAACGGGAAAAACATTCCTTGTACGGTAATCGAAGCTGGACCATGCGTAGTTACCCAAGTCAGAACCACAGCGGTCGACGGGTATGAAGCGTTGCAACTGGGTTTCGATGACAAAAACGAGAAACATTCCACTAAAGCGGCCGTTGGTCACTTTAAAAAAGCTGGAACTGTAGCTAAGAAAAAAGTCGTTGAGCTCCAATTTGAAAACGAGTACAAACTAGGTGATGTATTGACAGTTGATGTCTTTACAGAAGGCGAGTTTGTGGATGTACAAGGTACATCAAAAGGAAAAGGATTCCAGGGTGTTGTAAAAAGACACGGATTTGGCGGGGTTGGTCAATCAACTCACGGTCAGCATAATCGTCTCAGAGCACCTGGTTCTGTTGGAGCATCATCATATCCGTCACGCGTATTCAAAGGAATGCGTATGGCTGGAAGAATGGGTGGTGACAGTGTAAAAGTTCAAAACCTTAGAGTATTGAAAGTAATGGCAGACAAAAACCTGATTTTGGTAAAGGGTGCTGTTCCTGGACACAATAACTCTTATGTAATCATTCAGAAGTAATGGAAGTAAAAGTTTTAAATATCAGCGGAAAGGAAACTGGAAGAAAAGTACAGCTTTCTGATGACGTTTTTGGAATTGAGCCAAACAACCACGCGGTTTACTTAGATGTAAAACAGTATTTGGCCAACCAAAGACAAGGAACGCACAAAGCAAAAGAACGTGCCGAAGTAACTGGATCTACTCGTAAGATCAAGAAACAAAAAGGTACTGGTACAGCGCGTGCGGGATCGGTTAAGAATCCATTGTTTAAAGGTGGTGGTACTGTTTTCGGGCCACGTCCGAGAAGCTACTCTTTCAAATTGAACAAAAATTTGAAGCGTTTGGCCAGAAAATCGGCTTTCTCTATCAAGGCGAAAGAATCGAATCTGATCGTTGTAGAAGACTTCAATTTTGATGCTCCGAACACTAAAAATTTCATTAATGTTTTGAAAGCTTTAGGGTTAGAAAGCAAAAAATCTTTGTTCGTGTTGGGTGATACAAATAAAAATGTATATTTGTCCTCACGCAATTTGAAGACCTCTAGCGTTATAACTAACTCAGAATTAAGCACTTACGCGATATTAAACGCGAATAATTTGGTGCTTTTGGAGAGTTCGATAGAAGGAATTCAGGAAAATTTAAGCAAATAATAGGAAGATGAGTATCATAATTAAGCCTATAGTAACTGAAAAAGTAACCAAGCAAAGTGAGGTTTTGAACCAATTTGGCTTCGTGGTTGACAGAAAAGCAAACAAAGTACAAATTAAGAAAGCTGTAGAAGCTGCTTATGGCGTAACTGTTTTGGATGTGAACACCATGAATGTAAGGCCAGATCGCTCTACAAAATACACCAAAAGTGGACTTATCAGCGGAAAAACGAATGCTTACAAAAAAGCAATCGTTTCAGTAAAAGAAGGAGAAACAATAGATTTTTACAATAATATCTAATCAATAAGGCAGCACTATGTCAGTTAGAAAATTAAAACCTATTACCCCTGGTCAGCGATTTAGAGTTGTGAATAGTTTTGACGCTATCACAACTGATAAGCCGGAGCGTTCATTGCTCGCACCGATAAAAAACTCAGGAGGTAGAAATAGTCAAGGAAAAATGACCATGCGTTACACAGGCGGTGGTCACAAGCAGCGTTATCGTATGATTGATTTCAAAAGAACTAAAGCCGGAATTCCTGCTACAGTGAAATCAATCGAGTACGATCCAAACAGAACTGCATTCATCGCATTGTTGGCTTATGCCGACGGTGAGAAAACATATGTAATTGCTCAAAACGGTTTGCAAGTAGGTCAGAAATTGGTTTCTGGCGAAGAGGCACAACCAGAAATCGGTAACACGTTGCCATTGAGCAAAATTCCATTGGGTACCGTTATTTCTTGTATCGAATTGCGTCCAGGACAAGGAGCGGTTATCGCTCGTTCGGCCGGAACATTCGCA
>Ga0116157_10003321_pt1 | contig 15456 bp, 15 predicted proteins | sample AD_UKC048_MetaG_FD_89882 | JGI IMG/M metagenome (GOLD analysis project Ga0116157, IMG submission 89882) | Active sludge microbial communities of municipal wastewater-treating anaerobic digesters from USA - AD_UKC048_MetaG | ecosystem: Engineered > Bioreactor > Anaerobic > Digestate | place: USA...
GATATATTTGTCATAGAGAGATTTTCTTTCTTCGAATGGAATAATACTGCCAATGATATTCTCAATAGACAAATGAGTTTGACTATATCTTGTACTAATCATAAAGCCAAGAGTCATGATTTCGTCAATTAATTTAATATTCTTTTTATCCTGCCTTGTGTGATAAGTCAAGAACTCAATTAGTCTTTTCTTATTGACGCAATCCCAATTCTTTTCTTGCATATACTTGTATAATGGTTCGGGTAATGCCGACGGTTTTTTCTTCGAAAGAAGATAGATACCATAAACGATATCGTGACCAGGTTTCAAAGATAGCTCATCGTTACAATCAACGAAAAGGTTGTTGTCAATGAACACATTTTCAATCAAGTCTTTTTCAGCCTCTTCCGTGATGGTAAAGTAACAAGCCATCGAATCTTGAATGTATACACCATCGGCGGTTCTGAACGTGTAGAAGTCTTCGACGGTAAAATCATAAGCAGTTGTCTTGGTTGGATCGTATTCAAATTTGATATCTTTGATTGGTATTAATCTGATATTTGGATCTTCAATTGATTTCGTATTTTTTGAAACATCTATCTTTTGAATGAAGTAAAGACCACACGAATCATTTTCAATAAGCTCTTTTGGACTCTTCTTGGTTACCGTTTTAGATATAGAATCAAAGACTATTAAACTGTGATCATCGGATGCCCAAAAAGTTTCAAAATTTGAATTGCTTACTTTATAGAGTTTGAGATTTTCGTGTACAGAGAAGTCGATGATTGGCTTTAAAGCTATCTCACCAGACTCCGATATAGCTTCAATTTTGACTTCAACAATGGGTTTGTAGTGTTTGATGCCATTTGATTCATGGCTGAATTGGAAAAGCTTTTGTCTCATTAGTGGTCGTCTCCTTAATGGTTGATTAAAAGTTATTATTTACCATCTAGTAGAATTTTACTAAGTGTGGAGAATACAATATTATATTTGGTGTCTACAATGCTAGTGTTATATCTGTAGTACGAATAGCATTGTAGACACAATAGTAAGAATTAGTCAAAATCAAAAACTGGAAGCTCATCGTCTTTGAGAGGTTTGCTGGCGATGGTCGGTTTTGGATACTCTTTCTTCTTCACTTCATACTTATCAAGTGTTGCTTTAAATAATGAAGATATCACATCTAAGTCATTTTCGATCAATGTTAGGTCTGTGAAATCATTCATAAAATTTGGCATTTTCTTTTCTTTAAATGTATGATACATCTTTACTCCTTTAGTATCACACACAATAAAGATCCAATCAATTAGCCAATTTACAATGAACAAGTATGCTTGACCGTCTTTTAAATCTGCGATATTCAAGATATGATCCATGATCTTTCTGTTGAAAACATCATCACTTGATTTCACTTCAATGAATATATTTTTGTCTATTGTGATGTCTGGTATCACAACAACACTCTTGCAATCAATAACTTTTTCAATTGCAAAATCGTTTGTGCACATTCTGTTAATCTTGATGTGTTTACTAAGCATTTTAGCATAATAATACTCAGCATCAGATAGGAATCCAAATTCTTTGCTACCGATATATTTTCTGAAACCTTGTTCATTAATTAAACCATGGATTGATGATAAGGCTCGTTTGATATTTATCTCGGAGTCAAATTTTGGATTCTCTACACCAAGAGAAGCAACCCAATACTTTTTCATTAAGTCGGATCTCTTGAATATATTCGATTCGCCAAAATGTTCAGTGAATGTTAATAATTTCTTTTCTTTTACATCATCAAGTTTGGACACATTCGTCACACCATAAGTTTCTTGACATGTTATAATGCGTTTGCGATTAATCTCATCTTGTTCTTCTCCTGCTTTAGCAAGATATTTTTCACTTTTTGCTTTCTTATTCGATTCGAGACTTGATACGTTAGTAACTCCATATCGTTCCATGTTGGTTATAGCCCCTTGTATATGAGACTTCTTACCTGCTGTGGCACGATCAGATGAATCATATCCAAACTTCCTTGCATAATTCAAAATGGTTATATAAGTGAACCTACCATTGATAGCTCGATGGCAATCAGCTACAGTTCCACCTTTGCCCATTATTGAATCGAAGAACTCTTTGGTCAAGATTCCATCAAGTTCGAATTGAAATGCTGGATTTCTATCTTTACCACTAGATTGCAGGCGGTATTTAGGATCATTGTAGCCATGTAAAGCAAGTAGTTCATGGAACTCTGGACGAGAGATAAACTCATTGATCATAAAATGAACTTCCCCAGTAGATCTATGAGGCTTGATGTAATTCTCTTCGAACCAGGCCTTGTCATACTTAGCTAGATGATTCTTGAAGTCGGGACACAATTGTTTATGGTGTGATACCGTTCTGGGGGAGCAATTTGAGTAACCGCAAACGCATTTGTAAACTGTCATGTTTCCACATCGAGTGATAAAATTTGGTCCATATGAACCTGAATTTTATTACCCGAGGTCTTGTTAAGATTTTGGATTTTTTGATCTGTAATTAGCTCTACATTAGATAGACAACAATCACCGTCGAAATCCGAGTTGTAAGCAGAACACGAAAATGGATGTACTTTGATAGTACTGTCGCTACTCACCTTAATCTTCCACCCCAACAATCCATACTTATGCAATGTAGGCTGCCGATTCAAAAGTACATGTCTATCTTTCGTAAACTCAACTACTTCATCAAAGAAACGATAATCCCTTACCTTCAGAGATTCTTCAATTTCATTCAATACATCAAAGATTAGCATGGTCTTTTTCTTAGCAATCTCTCTAGCCAGTTGATACTTATAAACTTCCAATAGAATGTAATATGGAATTCTACATTCATTATATTTCAAACTTGGATCAACTGCAATTACAGCTCGGCCAGAATAATCAATTCTCTTGCCAAGAATGTTACCTCTAATGATACCCTTCTTACCTCCGAAGACTGTTAAGATTTCTTCGTATATGGTTTGGGCCATCATTTGAACGTCTGCATAATTCTTAAATGTTAAGCTACTAATATCCTTGACAAACTTTGTCTTGTTCTTCATGATATTGATTTTAGTAAGAAGTGTCGTATACATTCGAGTTAATGTCTCTTCAATTGACATCTTATTACCTGTAAAGAGAATTGGCCTAAGATCCGGGGGCACAACTAATACACGATCTAAAACCAAGAACTCTCTGTATTTCATCAAGAGCTTATACTCAGATAATCTTATATATTCTTGTATTTTGAATTTTGGATTTTCTTTAAGTCTTACATCAATCCATTCAAGAATTTTAACGATTGCATCAGCCCCAATATAATGCTCTACGTTCATCGTCATGGATTCATAATCTTCAATTGCTAACATAATTGGCTTGTCATTTTCAAAGATTATAAAATTTCGATACATTATTACACCATTAACATCAATCTTAGTAGTTGACTTCGCCCTCGAACTTAATGACCACATGAACAATGGATTGATGATTTTAATGGGTAATGGAATATGACCGAATGTGGTGGATCTGGTTTCACTCTTAACATAGCTAACGCCACATACTTGACATCTACCACCGTAAGGTGAATATATACCGCAAGAGCAAATGTAATCTTTTACGGGGCCAAAAATTCTTTCACTATAAACACCATCAGGGTGGAATCGATTTTTCTCAATTATTTTCTCCGTCGTAATTGGTTCAGTTCCAAAACCGCATACATCTCGCAAGATCAATTGTTTAGCCAATGGTCAGTCTCCTTAGTTCGTCGTGTTAAAATACGTATTAGCAATACATTTGATTATTTTCCGGTATTCTTCAATCTGTTCATCTGTATATTCGTTCTTTCTAGAGATCTCTTCACCGTCCTTCAACCATTCCTTCACAGTTAAACTCATACATCCAATATTCAAATACTCACCATCAATAGTGATTGAATGTTTGGATGGTGAAAAATATTTAACTTTCGTTGTATGTTTCGATTTACATACCCAAGCATTCCCAAATACCCGAGCATCCCCAAATACCCGAGCATTCCCAAATACCCAAGCATCCCCAAATACCCGAGCATCCCCATATACCCGAGCATTATCGGATACCTGAGCATTCCCAAATACCCGAGCATCCCCATATACCCGAGCATCCCCAAATACCCAGCACAATCCTTCATGGGATAAATTTTTATCCGATTCAATCCAACCACCAATATCTCCACTTTTAACATCCAAGAAGTCCCGTAATGCAATGATCCGAAATAAATTTTCCGTTGGATGTTTTTTACCAAGCTTGTATTTTTTGGTCATGTGGTCTAGTCTCCTTTTAGATTATTTTGAATTTCTTTTCTCCGTAAAACCCAATATGCATCTCTTTTCGTCTTTTAAAAATGTCGTTAACATCAAAACTAACATCCGACGTATCGAAAACTAGCAATTCTTTCTTTCTAATTCCTTCATTAAATCGAAGTATTCTGCCTATAGTCTGTTCCAATGCTGTAACATTACCGGCACCATCCGCCATAATCAATGAATCCAATGATGGAATATCTGTACCTTTCTGCATCATCTTATAATTACTAACTACGATTGGTTTTGATCCATCTATCTTTTTATCACACCCGGATACAAATCTTCCAACTAATTCAGAGATATTGTATCGTTTCAAAAATTCAATAACTTTATCAACACCATGTTCATTGAAATCACACATGATTAAAACATGACGTTTCTTCAGGTATGCTTTATATGCAATCGAGCAAATGAAATTCAGATATTCTTCGTTTGCATACAACATCTTTGCATATCTGTCTTTATGTAGCTTATTACCCCATCCAATATACGTTCTCTTTTTAAGTAAGTTGCTATCAAATTCTAACTGAACAATCGAAGGAGTAACTTGATACTTTTTATCACCAACGATAGTTGTGCCAAGCCAATACTGAAAATACTTATTATCTTTGGGTGTAGCTGATAAAGCAAGAACGTATTTTGAATTGCAGATATGGCCAAACAATGAAAACTTATCTGGACCAATTAGAGTATGACATTCATCTAATAATGCAAACCCAATATCATACTTCTTGTATGCCTCTCTAATTGTATCTAGACCATTGATTCTTATCTTAGCTATGATACTTTGAATTGTTGTTACATAAACATCGTGACCAAGATCTTTCTTAGATAAATCAAACTTTAAATCTTTTGCAACTTTGATTGTACCGCCAAAAACTAATGTCAATGCTTCTAACCATTGTTTCTTAAGATTATCCTGATCAACGATTATTATACTGCGAACATTTCTTTTGAATATTGCCATGGAACCAATGATTGTTTTACCAGTACCTGGTGGCTTCATAAGTGTAATGATTTCTTGACTTATTCCATCATTAACACTTTCCTCTTGGCCGGGGCGATAAGAAAAAGTGGCACCCAATTTTTTGGTATCGGGTAAAGAAGTACCTTCCGTGGCAACATAATCATAGTCAAGAAACGGCAATGGACAAAATCTAGGTACTTGAATGAAATCGTTATCTTCATAAAAGTATTCAACTTTGACCCATTCGTCTGTTAGATAATCCGTCGTTGAATATGTAAGATCGGCTTTTATATTTGCTAATTGCTCCAAAGATAATAATGATTTTGGAACCTTGACATGGAAGGCAACTTCTGGTTTTTGCATTACTCTTTGTCTGTCTTGTACTCTGACATATAATAAGTCATTAAGTCACAAGCTTCAGGTTCGTCCTTCATTTTATACAATTCAAAAGTAAAGTCCATTGAACATGGCTTCTCAGTTTTACTAGTCGCTTGAATGGTAAAAGCAATCTCATAGATTCGTTCGTATTTAGCCTCTTTATCATTCTTAATGTATCTAAGAATGACATCGACATTTTCTGATATGTTGATATAGTTAGCTAAACGATTTGCTAATTCGACCCGAGCAGAATCAGAGAATAATTTATACCTTTCGGGACCTAGAATACTAGTAATCGAGGTCTCCTCGTTTGTAATGATACTTTTTAAAGAGAGATCATTGCACGTTTTAACTTTAACTACGTTATACATGATCTGCTCCGATCACCGAAGAAGTTGCTTTCGGCACATCTGGATTAGCTTCTTTTATTAAGAGTTCTTGCTCTTTAGCCATAGTCTCTTCTTGAGCTTTTTTGGCTTCTTCTAATTCCGTGTTATATCTTTGAGTTACACTATCAATAATCATATGAAAGAATGCTCCATAGAATTCTTCCACATTTATAATAGCATCTTCTTCTTTTGAATTGTTAATCACCTCTTCAACATTATCTCGGAACGAAGCAAGAGTATTTTTTAATGATATGCCGTACAATTGAAGCAATCTAGTTTTCTTATTTTCATTATCCATCTCAAAGACTTCCCTGAGAACTTCATACATACATTCGGTGATATCTTCGATCCGTTCACTATCTTGCAATCGCAACCGATGGAACACGAAATTCTTATATTTACGAATGCATTCGCTAAGATGATATTTGCTATTCTTTTCTTTGTGTCTGGTAGATTTTTTAAGAGCCATGGTTAACTGTTCAGTTAAACCTTTATACTGTTGAAGCTGTTTAAACTGTTGTTCAAGCAATTCTTTCTTTTGCTCTTCCGTCAAATCAGGATTCGTTTCTTGTGCTTTTAATTTTTCCATGGCTTCAGTCATGTTTTGCATCAATTGATCAATAGACTTGGAGAAATCTTTTACGTTCTTTTTCATCTTGTTCCTCCGAACATATTAAGTAATGCGGTTAAGTTACCGGCCTGTGGGTTTTTACTAATTTTCTGAGTCCGGACTTTCAACAAAGCTTCTAGCATACAAACCGGCATATCCATCATTTCCTCATATTTAAGGTAAGTTAGAGTTGATAAATATGCGTCTGTACGCTCGGCCATGAGCTTTAGAACGTCTATGGGATTAAGATACAGACTCAGATATTTCTCGAAAAAACAGATTGTTGATTGTGTATCTATGAGTATTCTCATGACCACACACTTTCTTCGATTTTTCATTCAACGCTTCTGGGTCTGGAATCATATTTTCACACTTCCACTTATATTCAAACTTGATACCAAATTTGAAAAAGTTTTCTTGCAAGTATTTCTTGATCTGCTTTCTAGCATTAACTGACAATGTTTCAACTGCATTCTTAATACTATCTTGATCAGAATATTCTTTCACAGTGTCACCATCAACAACGGAGAATCTGCTCGTATAATTGGCAATAGCACTACTAGCAATTTCGTTTAAGAAATTAGTTTTAGAAACATTCTTAGTGCTTGTTGCTTTTTTCAATGAAGGAAATCGAAAATAGAAAGTAACTCCATCGTCAACGACCAACATTTGCTCTCTCTGTATAGCTTCAAATGGTTTACCAGAGAAAGTTGTTTCTTGATATAAGTTGATGAGATTGAACCCTTCTACTTTCTTTTTCCCTCCGCAATTAGCACAAACTAAAGTTTCATCCGTTTTAACTTCCGGACCGTAGCTTGTTAAATAGAAACCATATAACATGGCTTCTACATCTGGCTCTGCTACGTTTTCTAAAAAACTTTCAAAACTTTTGGTAACACTTGCGGGGGCTTCAATGATGTGGTTCCATAAAAGTTTCAAGAGATCCATAAATAGATCTTCTTCTTTGATAATAGTTTGAGCAAGATTGACTTCTTCCCGGTAAATAATGGATGATTGTCTTAACGCAATATTAGTAACTGGTAGAGTAATCTCCGATTTAGCTTCACTCTTATGTTTGAACCCTTTGAATACGGGTTTGCTACCGTCTCTTCCTTCGAGATTATCTTGGACCGTTTCTTTTGCTTTCTCGAGTGTTTCTTTTACCGTATCTTTGGTTGATGTTTCATTGGCACCATCTCGTTGGGCTTGAAGGATGTTTCCAATATTTTGTGCAATATTCCCAGGCTTTATATCTGACATCGGGGTGCTCCTTTAAATGTTGGTAGTATTTTTTACGAGGCCATAAGAAGGAATTTTACAAAAGATCTTTCTTCTCAAAGACGATAACATTCATGTATGGATGTACTCGATTGAACCAATTAGCCGGATTGCATGGTTCATCTTCATACACTTTAAAATATCCTTCCAGCATGAATAATCTTTTCACATCCGAGTCGTCTAATACAATCTCACTCCTTCTTGTGTTTATCAATCTTAAAATTTCTGGTTGCTTAATTGTATCTAACTTATCCTTCGACACATATTTGAAATAGTAAATGCTACTTGGTGATTCTTTTAACATGATCGAATTTGATAATTGCCAAAGATCATCGGATAAATTATTTGACGACAACCACTCAATAGCTTTAAATGTGATTGGTACTGTGCCCGTCTTACATAAGCTAACTAAATTAGCTTTCGTGTAAAATGGTTTATTATCGAATGTAATTGGTTCGTATCGAATGTCAATACCGTTTGATTTTAAATAATTTGAGAGAAGACGTTTTGTCAAGACCACTTTATGATCACCAAAAGCAATCACTTCAATGTTCACTAGATGATGAAGTGATATATCATCAGGCATCGAATTTAGAAAGTCATGAATTCTATCTAAATCCGGGAACGTTAATGAACAGGTTCGAACCTCAAATGTATTGAGTATATTGACCAACAGAGGAAAGATTTGACTTACTAATGTTCCTAAATCGATGTGTTCAACCATTCTGTCCGATTCGATTGTGCAGCCATTAAATATCTTAGGATTTTCAAGTAATTGATTCGTTAAGAATGTTTCGAATGGCATGCAAAATCTTAATACTTTCTCTGGAACCGGTTTAGTCATATTAATGCAAGGGTCAACCAAAGCATAACAATTATATTCTTTATCTCGTTCCGCTTCATCACACTTCTTGAATAGATCTGTTCCAACTCCTGCTAAAATTTTGGTTGCCATGAATGTTCTCCTATAATGATATATTGACTTTGAACCCTGGATATTGTTTCCAAAGCCCGGTTGAATCTAAAAATGTTTCAATTTCCGGTATTGTTTTGAATTTCGTTTGATTATTTAAAATCTTATCAATGTATTCAGTATCATGAGATGCACGTCTATAATGCATAACTTCATAGTCCATCAAAGCAATATTTTTACAAATTCGTTCCATTGATACTTTTGTGAATAGGTCTGATAATTTTTTTGATTTCTTAATCTCCGTTTCCAGAGTTTTAACAACTTCCAAATTAAAAATAGAATTCTCTCGCTCAAAATCAAAACGAAAGAAATCCATCTTTTTAATCTTTTCATTATATTCGTCCCTAGGCAAGATAACTTTTTTAACGGTATCAAACAACTTTACAATTGTCAATAACCCAAGACCTTTGATACCTGGTATGCCATCGCCACCGTCACCAAGGATACCCCGAATTAATGAAAAATGATTTGCCACAAAACTCTTAAACTCATCTGTAACTGTTAACTTAGATTCCGCAATCATCTTGTAAATAAATCTATCAACGTAATTATCTCGATTGACAAATAATCTACCGGGGTGCCAATCAACTCCCCGCATTGAAGTTAACTTTTCTAATTGTTCAAATTGAGTTGTATAGCTTTGAAGTTGATACATGTCTCTATCGGTTGAGAATACTATGCCGACATCTCTTGCTTCAAACATCCTCTTATATATGACATAGGGAATGTAATCATATTCGGCAAATTCTCCCATGAAATAATAAGCGTTTGGGATCATATTGATTATATCGTTTAGAACTTGAATGGCAAAGAACATTGCTTGAGACATTAATTGATCCGATTCACTTCTAGCCAGATAGTCATTCAATCCTCGATTAGACTTATAAGCCATATCGATACCACGATGGTAAGATGACTTACCGGTTTCGCAAAAGAAGAAAAATCGCAATCGATTTGTAATATCGAACATGGTTGAATATCGGTTTTTAATGTATTGAATTACATTCGTAACCGCAGATATTAGCTCAACGGCATGTTCTCCCTTATTTGACTCTGTTATGACATCTGGATTATAGACCCCGTTTTTAACATCGAAGAAAAAGTTGATTCGTTTTGTGGGGTCATCTTTAATGTGCTTTTGAAATATGTAATCTAAATCATCATACTTTGGTGTATAGCTATAATACACATGGCCCCTCCCTTTTAAGATCGCGAGCAGAGAATGAGTCGGATCTCATCACAATAGATCACTCATCGTACTTAGTGCTTTAAGCGCCTTGTATGACTCACTAGGTTTGAACTCCGTCATCTTACTAAGAATATTTTCGAAAAATATCAAGTTATCTCGAAAGTCACTTCTGGCATGCTCCTTGATAACGAACTTTAATTTTTCGGCCATAATCAAGCACTCATCAATCGAACCTGTTGTCTTAAACTTTTTTGCCATTACACACTCCTTACAGAAATAGGTGGTAATCGACTGAAAAGTATTCAGCCAACTTTAAAGCAATCTTTCTCCCCAACGGCTTTCGTCCACTAACAACGGCAGAAAAGTGTGACTCTGTTAACTTTAGCTCTCTTGCCAATTCTCGTTGCGTAATATTTCGTAACGCCATAAGATTCTTTACAAAGTGGTGAGGGGAACCTGTGCAGTGTGAATCAGTGATATTCTTACTCTTGATTATGCCGCCAACCCCCTTTAAGAATGCATCAAGATCATTAGCTTTGTCAAAGGGAATTGTTATCGTTATGTCCACTATATCCACAAAATAGCTCCTTTACAGAATCAACTCTCGTATATAAGGAAGTGTCACCACATTGAATATAACTGACCTAAGTCTAAGATATAAATCTGGCGATCTTAGTATCTTAATAGTTGACATCAATTCATTTGAATACGGTGACACGACCATTCGTATTCTTCCCTCCTGATCGATATATGGGGTGCTAACTTTTTTGAAATCATCTTTCTTCAAACAGATTGCTAAATCATTCACTATTGTATTATCGAATTTTTTGTTGTAGAACATGCAGTTATTCAATTCAAAGATACGATCTCGTCGTCTTCTTAAACTGCCATTCAATATCTTGTGAACCTCCAAAATATAATCAGGGAATGAGATGACAAAATCATGTGTGAATGACTTATCTATTACAACCGTATTATATGGATTAACTTTCTTTTCAAAAACCGGGGTAACCGATACCCCGGTCAATGAAAAGTGTTGATCTAACGAAGAACCTCTAACAACTAGAAACCTCATGTTTTTGCTCGCTATTGTTATTTTCTTCTTTTGCTGATTCCGTTTTTGACTCAATGCTTGGATGCTTTGGGCTAATCCAATGCTCCCATCTAGCTACAGCAAAGTCCGCATCTTTATAGTAATAATATTCTTTGATTACGCTTGATATATCGTCAAAATGAAGCTCATATTTTTTTCGATAGTCAATAAACCATTGTGGCTCAACATGGATAATCGTTTGAAGTTTTGGCAAAAATGCTTCTAGAGAAGACAATGGAGTTTCGTTTAGTTTTTTGTATCTTGCGTATAGTTTTAAAATTTCAACATCCATTAGTAATTGTTTGAAAAAATCAGATTTTGGCTTCGATTCTAACATCTCAACACGATGCCGCTTTAGTAGGTTAAATAAGTTTTTAAGATTAGTAAACGATTCACTGCAAACTAAGGATTCGTTAGCTTTTATAAAGTCTAAAGCATTTACCAATCTAGCAAATTTTGACAGTTGTTTGTCCGTTATTTGGTTCGTAAAGAAATAAACCAACTTTGAATTTGCCATCTCCAGCTTTTTCGTTATCTGCAAAAAAGCGTCGTATAAATCTTTTCGATAGTGATCAAAAACGTGAGAGAATATATCTTCTTTGTCGGTTATTTTTTCAGATTGTTTGTTGATTCTTATGTAGTACACATTCTCTGTTAAATTTTTAACATCTAGTTGACTTGAATATAATGTATCTAAATCATATACGGTGATTATCTTTTTCGATGTATCCGTTTTCAATCTAATTGTTTTAATTTTTTCGGGAAATGGGAACATCTCACTAGTAAATTTTATATCACTTTCTAAACACCTTAAATGCTTTGAGATTTTTTCTCGTAACGTTCGTTTCAATAGTTCGTAATTTGTTGATGTTCCATTCAAAAACTTTGATCGATTTGGCTCGATGATATTGATTCGGTTCCTATTGGCAAGACGGAATATTGAATTCAGTGACACATCACATCGATCTTTTATAATAATCTCATATGCTAATGACTCATTGACGAGAGTGCTATAATTGTTGTAATTTCTTTCCTTCGCCGCAATACTTCTAATTTCCGGCCAAGTTCTCATCCCTTTGAATCCCCGATTAACTACAACATACAATCTGGTATTCACAGATTTTAGTAGCTCATCCGATTCTTCCATATATTTACCAGGTAGATTGTTAACTAGGTTCTTATATCTCTCATATTGTTTAAGATATGAACCATCATGTTGTTTAGAAAGTGTATCAATGATATGCTTCTCGATTGACTTTTTGGCAGCATCAATCAAATTCTCGATTGCCTTATAATTCTGGTCCGTGTTATCAATATATTCCCTTGACGGCTGGAACGTTATGCCACCAATATAAGTCTTCAGAATAATTTCATACAAAAACTTTTTATCCGCATATTTAAAACGTTCTAGTAACCCGTGACTATAACCATATAACACATTGCCCATCAATACACCACATTCATTAAAGCCTCTTTTCATTTTGATAACTTCGTTCGTTTCGTATAAAGGAAGACTACTTTCGTTTTCGTATGGCACATTGACTTTTGGCTTATGGGTAAACCAACAATAGACCAAATCCGCTTCGGTCTTGAACTTGCTTAAATCATATACTGATACCGCAATACGAACGTCGACCCCGTTTGGCTCGGTTGTTGGATCTTCTCTCATCTTAGTGATCTTTGGAATCCCATCAACAACGAATGCCGCATAGGTTCTTCGAACTCCATCTTTGTAAGCAATTACGGTAAAACCTGATTGATTATAAGCAAATGGAGATTTAGCACCAATACCTAATGCACCGACGAAATCGTTACTAGCTCGTCTTGTTGAGCCACCATACGTATATACATTTATGACGCCATCATCATCGAGTCCGGTTCCATAATCCCTAACGGCAAAATGGGGTTCGAGATCGGTAGGCAGATGGACGTCAAATTGCATTTTATCAATTGTTCCAGCTTCAACCATGCTGTCAACAGCATTAGTAGATAATTCTCGAATGACTGCTCGTATCTTATTACTGTATATATCTGCTGATAGCATTTTAAACATTGTAGCGTTTGCTTCAATTTTAAACGTAGTGGTTTCGGATATATTCGTTAATACATTTTCTTGGGTTTGGTTGATCAACATTGGTCATGGTTCTCCTTGTTCGCTTAGAATATGAAATCGTCAAAGGTTGGTAAATCATCATCATTAGACTTTTTGATACCTTTCGGGTCTTCATTAGTTTCATCAACTGAAGATGCATCTTCAAGAATCGTGGTCGGCGTTTCTTTAGCAACTTCAATCATAGTCTCAACCGCTTTGCTTTCATTGCCAAGAATCAATTCTTCTTCCATCTTTTTGATTGATTCTTTGGTTACAACAATGTAATTACTATGCTTAAAGAGAATTACTTCTAATTCTTCCGGATCAAATTCTCCTAGTCCTTTATGCCTCATTAAGCTCTTACCGCCACTCATCAGTCGTTTAGCTTCTTCATTATCATATATTGGCGTGAATACTTTTTCTTGATAATAACCATAGAGAGGGATTTGGGGTAACACAACTCGACCGGCTTCAATCAACTGAGGAAAGAATTTATTGAAAAACATAAGCACCATTACTGTAATATGATAACCATCAATATCTGGATCGGTTGTTATTGCAATATACTCATACCGAACTTTTTCCAAATCATCGATAATTGCCATGTCCTTATCTTTGCCTAATACATTGAATAAGTCGGTAACTGTTGCATTCGTAAGAATTTTACTAGCCTTATTTGCTTCAACATTAGGCATATTTTTGCCTGTCAATGTATAGACAGCATGCTTTTGACGATCCCGGCATTTAACTAATGATCCGGCAGCAGAATCACCTTCTACTAAAAATAAGAATGTACCTTTACCATATTTAATGCTATCTAATAAGTTAGAAGTAAACTTTCGTTTCTTAATCTTCTTTGATGCCTGTTTTGTCTCGAGACTCAACTTATAATCAAGTAGTCTTTGATAAAGTTGCTTTAAATCAATTTCAGTGTTCAAAAACTTAGTAAACTTTTCTTTGAGTTCTTTTTCAAAAATCTTAAATCGATCTAAATTAATATCGAGTTCATCTTTAGTTTGCCCACTAAATCTAGCATCCTTAATACTTAGTGAAACGAAACATCTTGTGCCAATTAAATAATCAGACTTTGATAACGTGCTATTCTTTGGCATTACTTCCATTAATGTTTCGGCCATAAAGTTCTTGATGTATTTAACGTGTGTACCCCTGTGAATTGGTAAAAGATTTACAGCCCCCTTAAACTTTGGTTCATTCTTAACCATATCAAAATAGAAATCTAGTTGTAAATATTGTTTATCAACAATCGTCTTAATAGAGTATGTATCATTACCGATCGAATCTTCGAAGAAACAATCTAACAACCTAGATCGATCAACGTCGACTAAGATTTCTTTGCCATCAACGGTTAATGTAATCTTAGCATCAGTTAGCAATTTTGCTAGTTGTATTCGTTCTTTAATATAAGAAAGTTCGAAATCAACACTTCGAAAAATCTTAGGTGATGGCTTGAATGATACAATTGTTCCGATGCCAATAGCTTCGGTTCTTGACTTTACTTCGTGTGTAATAATATGCTTATCAAAATCGGTCTTAAATAGATATTCATGAGCATATCCATCCCGGTAACTAATTAATGACATCTCATCTGACAACGCGGATACAGCTACAAGACCGATACCATTTAGACCAGCAGATACTTCATAGGCATTCATGCCCTTATTAAACTTACCAGATGTGTATAGTTTGGTACAAGCTTTGATGGGATATGGAATACCCTTTTCATCATTACCTACTGGGAAACCTCGACCATCATCTTTGACTTCACAATAGCCCTTGTTGATTGTCACTTCAACACTCTTGGCCCCACCGCTTAATACTTCATCTAGGGCGTTATCAAACACCTCTTCAAAAAGATGGGTCGGGTGCGATGTCGTTCCAATAAATGTCTCTGGTCTATGTTGCACCCATTCAATTTCTTCTAAACCTTCTATCTTGTTATATGATTGTTTCGTCATTTAATCGCCTTCCTGTTTTACTCGAAAAAGGCTCCACACTTCTTTCTTATTACCGTAGTGTAGAAGTGCCCATTTTTGGTCCTTAAATTTGCCATCCTGAATAACGAAAACAAGAGTGTTCTCGTGAAACTTAGTAATCTCAATCTCACATTCTTGATATTTAGAAATCGTTCCAGCC
>Ga0116157_10003324_pt1 | contig 15454 bp, 9 predicted proteins | sample AD_UKC048_MetaG_FD_89882 | JGI IMG/M metagenome (GOLD analysis project Ga0116157, IMG submission 89882) | Active sludge microbial communities of municipal wastewater-treating anaerobic digesters from USA - AD_UKC048_MetaG | ecosystem: Engineered > Bioreactor > Anaerobic > Digestate | place: USA...
CCACCCGCCACCACTACTTTTTTAATTGCGTTATTCATTGGGTTCCCTTTTTATTCAGGCTCGTCTATTCAAGCGTGCGAACCGGTATCTAAAAATTCTTCTGCCCTATTCGTAAAAAAACCCCACAGATTGCTCTGTGAGGTTTCACATGCTGAATTAACTATAGCAGCTTAAAACTTATAGTTTACGTTCAACATATAAGTTGGGCCAAACTCACGGCGCGCAGTTGCTATACCTAAATCACCTACGTCTTCTTCATCCACATCAGTCAAGTTGGTGCCTTGCAAAGAAATACGCAAGCCGTCCAAACTTTGAATGCCTGATTGTGCAAAGTCATAGCTAATTTGTGCATCAAGAAGTTCTACACCCTCACGGTTGGCCGCTTCAATTTTGTTACTGCCGCCACGTTGATAGGTTAAGAAGCTGCTGCGTTTTGTGCCTGCTAAGCGCACTTCAAAACCGCTAACTTCGTAGTACACCGTTAATGAGTAAACTTCTTTCGATTGACCTGGAATCTTGGTGCCATCGCTCAACTCTGCATCGATAAACGAACCCGATGCTGCAACACCCAAGCCTTGCAAATAATCTGACACCATATTCAACGGCAAGTTAGCCGTCACTTCTGTGCCTTTTACCGTACCGGTCAAACCATCTTCGAATGAAGAGTAGTAGCCTTGGAACTGCACTGGCGCCACAACCGTACCCGCATTGTAAAACACATCGCTTGGGCCATAAGTACCTGAGGTTTGCACGGTTTTGTTGTGGAACGCAGGAATGTAGTAATTCGCGCCGTTGTTGGTGGTATCGTTTTTGAAGTCAATAATTTCTTTGCCTTCACGCGTCCAGTTCACCAAATCTTTGTAGAAGTAGGACACAGATACATAACCTTCGTCAGAGAAATATTTCTCGTAAGAAAGATCAAGGTTGTTAGATTCCAATGGACGCAATTCTGGGTTGCCTTGGAACTTAGACCAAGGTGTTCCGTCGGTGGCGATATTGCCAGACAACAACAAGTCGATGTTTTGGTCGTACTTAACAAAGCCCGACGCTTTCATTTGATCGATACGTGCGCGGCTGATGGTTTTAGACGCGCCGAAACGTACAAACTGTTCATCGGCCACTTCTAAACTCACGTTCAAACTGGGCAATACTTTGGTGTAAGTTGCGCCGCCAGACACAATACGATTTGGGTCTACGGTGAAACTTGCATCCACCAAACCTAATACACCGCTAGATGATTGGTCGGTATCCACCACTTGTACGCCGCCGTTACCGAAGAGTTTCATGCCGCCCACTTCAGTTTCGAAGTCACCTTGTACGAAGAAAGTTGTCACTTTTTCGTTCACGACAAAGGTATCACCCAAACGATCTGGCTCAAGTGTGGCCGCTGAAGTCAGTTTGTAGTAGCCATCTTTGTAAGGAGCATAGCCATCATAAGCCACCACTTGGCCCAAGCCAGCCCATGACAGATCAGCCAAACCGTAGCGATATTTGGTGGGGATAGGCTCATCCACTTTTCCAGTACCTGCACCGTAGGGATATGTTGGCGAGGTTGCGAAGAAGCCATCGTTCACTTTGGATTTTTCGCGATCGCTGTGATGCACACCCACGGTCACTGCGGTAAAGAAGTTGTCTTCAAATTTCGCGATGACTTCTAATCTTGCGGTAGTCAGCGACTCGTCAAAGTGACCAACGTTCAAGAAACCATCTTGCGCATTTTCATAGTTGTAAACGCCACCGCCCGCTGCCTTTTGCACAGTAGAAGCAAATTCGTTGGCTTTAGATGCCAGAGAACCACCCCAACCCTGTGGGCCAGTGAGTTTAATAGCACTCCAGTTGCTGAAATCCATGCCTGAAATGCCGGTGAACTGCGCGCCCTTGGAACTCATAGTAAAAGTACGTGAACCCAATTGTGAATTGGTCAAAGAACCTGAACGGCCAAGACCGGCATAGCTTTCTCCGCGGGTATCATCTTTGCTTGAATCGCTGTTAGCGACATCGAAGTTTAATGACCAGGTGTCGTTAAACTTGTACTTCACATTCAAACCAACAGTTTGCAGAGAACCTAAAATTTCTTTTGGGTCGGTACGCAGTACAGGGTTAGCGTTTACTTGGGTGCCAGTTGCATCTAAAGCACCTGTGCCAGCCGTTAAAGAACCAACCGAGAAGGGTTCAATAAAGCCGCGAATTACACCTGCATCGCTGTAGTCGATATCGAGTGCATCCACGGTGATATCAAGATTGTCATTGGGACGGAATTGCAACACACCTGAGAAAGTATCACGCTCTAATACTGAAGATATGGCCATAATATCTAGGCCAGAGGGAGCATAACGGTCTGAACCGGCATCTTTAGAGTAACCCCAAACTCCGTATTTACGTTGGTTGGTTGGCGACTTGGTAGACGCATAAGCCATAGCAACACCGATGGTGTCGTCCGCATACTTTTGAGAGAAGCCCAAGGCGTAACGATGACCCTTGTTATCGAACTCGGGGTTATCAGACCCCTGAGCATTCATTTCATAAGAACCGTTGATAGTCACTGAAGACGCAACATCTAAAGGGCGCGCTGTACGCAAATCCACTGTACCGCCAATACCGGTAGTGGTTAACTTGGCTTCAGAGGTTTTGTTGATCACAGCACCAGCCATAATCTCGGAGGGGTAAAGATCGTATTCAACACCACGGTTGTCGCCAATACCTAAAAGTTCACGGCCATTCATGGTGGTGCCCACGAAGTCCTCTTTAAAGCCGCGCACTGAAATACCGCTTACACGACCACCGCGACGCTCACCGGCTAAACCGGGCAAGCGCGCTAGCGATTCAGCGATACTGGAATCTGGCAACTTGCCGATATCTTCTGCAGAAATGGCTTCAACAATGGAGGTATTTTCCATTTTAAGTGCTTGTGCACGCATCAAGCTGGCGCGAATGCCAGTAACAGTAATTTCTTCTCCCTGATCAACGGCCTCTTGGGCCATCGCAGTGCTTGAAAACATTGCTGACGCTATAGCCAATGATAAAAGCGCAGGTTTAAATAATGTTGTTTGGTTCATGACTTTCTCCGACCTCGTGTGTTTTTAAAATCTATTATTTCTTGCGACCGTCTACCCACCTCAGTGCAACCGGTTGCATTTTTTTGGCCTATCAAACCCTGTTGTTAAAAAGTAGGCGATTTCTCTCCTTTACGGACCAATCGCTTTCCCTTTCATTAATTAAAGCACTGTGATTTAAATAAAACAAGAGAAATTTGCGCTTTATTTTCAAGCAGGATGGATATTTTTTAATCCACTTATTGTCAAATCGACTCTTTAAAAAGCAGTTATTTTGGTCAATTTTTAGGTGAAAACCCTCACTCCTACTTAAAAAAATGCGCTAACCCTCTGCTTTCTATAGCATTTTTAAACTTGAACCAGATGAGTTAAGTGAAGACGATAGAATCCAGAAGTCAACCTGTTTTATCCACATTAGAAACAGGTCCTTTACTTAGACGAGAAATAAAACGAAGCCGCACTGACCATAAGCGATTAAGTGCGGCGTGGTATTGATTATTCGGTGTATTCGCTCGCATCAATCTCTTGCAGACGAGCCAAGGCGGGATTTTTTAGCCAATTAAACAGCATGGCTGCAAACAATAACCCCGCAAAACCCGTGGCCAAATAAAAGCCATATTCAACTGCCCCGAACAAATCGCCAATCGCACCCATCAAAAGCGGGCCTAATGCCGCAGCCACTGCAGTAAAAAATAAAATCACGCCGGCAATGGTGCCGTGCTCGTGTTTGGCGAAACAGCTTATCCCTTTGGAGTTAAGGGTCGGGTACATCATTGACATAAACAGCCCAGAGATTGGCAACAAGAATACGGCAGCCGATACGCCGATAACCGTGCTACCCAGAAAGCAGAGAAAGATGGCACCGCTAAAACACAGCATCACCGACGTCCACGAGAATCGCGCCAATACCCACGCCCCCAGAAAACGCCCTGACGCGCGCAGCACAAAGAAAATCGCCAGTGCATAGGTGGCAAACCATACGGCAGAGCCGGAATAGCTTTTTAACAGGCTTGGCATCCATACGTAGATGGCTACCTCAGTAGCCACATAGAGAGCGATGGCAAGTGAGAAACCTAGAGCGTAAGGATTAGCCATCATTTTCACGGTGCGCTTTAGATCAATTGGCTCGCCGCTTTGAACCTTGCGCGAGGGATAAGCCACCATCGCCGCGGTAAGGAGCAACAAAAGGCTTATAAAACCCGCAATAATGTAGAGGTATTTCCACGAAACCTGCGAAGCCAAGAGATAGGCGACTACTGCTGGGCCGATAATAGCGCCAACGCCAAAGAAACCTTCCACCGTATTCATGGTTCGAGTGTGGTTGAGCGATGAAGTAGATATATCGCCAATTAACGCCAGTGCACCGGTTTTAAAAATACCGATGGCGCACCCCGAAAGTGCCAATAAGAGCACAAACACTTCAAATTGATTGCCCACCGCAAACAGCCAGCAGGCGCACGCAAATAGACCTAAACCGATAATAATCGTGCGCTTGCGGCCAAGGCGGTCAGCCAAAAAGCCAAAGAGTACCCCGCTAACGGCAATAGCAATCATTGGCGCATAGTGAAAGGCGCTGGCTTGGGTGAGGCTTAAATTAAAGTCTTTGATAATTTCTGGAATAATCACACCCACGGCATCGGTAGTCATGGCGAACATAGTGAACATTAAAAAAGTCAGCCACCGAATCAGGCCGATATTTTGTACATTGTTTGAAGTCTTCATGATCCTAAGTTCCAAGTGACTCTGAGGGACCAGAGTGGTTTTTACCATTATTGTGTTGGATACAGCTTGCATCTGAGCCTAGCAAGAACAAAACTCTTGACTTAATTATTCACAGTGGTTTAATTAAGTCAATCGGATTCGTATATTTTTTCGCACCAAGGTTTCTTGGGGCGAGCTTTTGCAGGGTGACGTTTATGAGTAAAGGCAGTAATTCCAGCGGCTTACGCCGCTATAACGAGCGAGTGCTCATCAATTTTTTACGCAAGCTTGGTCAGGCGTCAAAGCTAGAACTATCGCGCCTTTCCAATCTCACGCCACAAGCCGTTACACGGATCATCGACGATTTAGAAACTGCGGGCATGGTCGAACAAAAGGGCAAAATTCAGCGCGGCCTCGGCCAGCCTTCGACCATGTACGCTATCAACCCCACGGGTGCTTATTCGATAGGTGTGAATGTGGGCCGCAGCGATATTCAGGTCCTACTGATGGATTTTGGTGGCAGTGTCATCGGCAAAATTGCCCATGAATTTGAAATACCCGAACCCGATTTTTTGTTGGAAAAAATCGCTCAAGGCATCGCCTATTTTCAAGCATCACTAGGCGCAGAGAACCAACAGCGCTTAGTAGGCGTTGGTTTAGCTATGCCTTGGTTTATGGGCGCGTGGAAAAAAGAAGTGAACATGAGCGATGCTTTGGCAGAGCGGTGGTTCAACCTAAAGTTGAATGAAGAAGTGGCTAAGCGCACACAATTACCAGTGTTTATTGAAAATGATTGTTCATCTGCCGCGATTGCAGAATTGCAATTTGGTCACGGCAGTGCGCTGCAGAATTTTCTCTATGTATTTATCGGAACTTTTGTAGGTGGCGGTGTGGTTCTGCACGGCAATTTGGAAAGCGGTGTGCACGGCAATGCCGGTGCTTTAGCTTCCATGCCGGTATCGCCATCGCGTTTGTCATCCTGCCCGCCGAGCGAATCAGCATTTGAAACGCTTGCAAATCGCGCATCACTGTTTGTGTTGCGACGTCACTTAAATGCGAATGGTTTCAGCATAAAAAATATTTCTGAATTACCAAGTCTAATGCCTGCCGCAAAACCCATTGTGGATGAGTGGCTAACCGATTGTGCCGACGCGCTAACCTTTGTGATTTTTTCATCGCTAGGCGTGTTGGATTTTGAAGGCATTGTTATCGATGGCAATTTGCCACGGGAGTTGGTGCAGGATTTAGTGGCAAGAGTACAAAAACAAATTACCGAGCTTACACCAAATGGAATTTTCCTACCGCAAGTTGTGATGGGTAATATAGGTGTAGACGCACGCGCAATTGGCGGCGCTATTTTGCCGTTCTATGTCAATTTTTCGCCCGACACCAACATTATGTTGACGGCATCTGACGAGTAAATATTAATTCCTATTAACGAGAGTGCGCAATGTTACAGCTAGAGAAAAAGTGGGTGTGGGATTTTTGGTTTGCAGTGGACGGCGGCGATTACCATATGTTTTATTTGCAGGCCGATAAATCGCTGGGCAATCCCGATTTGCGCCATTGGAATGTGTCGGTTGGTCATGCGGTATCGCAAGATTTAAAAAACTGGAAAATTTTGCCTGATGCTATCGCGCCCACAGCGGGTAACGATGAAGCCCCCGATTCCTTTACGACCTGGACTGGCTGTGTCATCAAAGAAAAAGATCAATGGATTATGTATTACACCGGTACCAAACGCGCCGAAAAAGGTTTGGTTCAGCGCGTGTGTATGGCAACTTCGCCGGATTTAATTCAGTGGACGAAAGCGAATAATAATCCTGTGGTTGAATTGGATGAGCGTTGGTACGACGGTTTAAAACTGGAGTATTGGCACGATGCTTCTTGGCGCGACCCCTGGGTTGTGAAAGACGCAGAAAAAAATCTCTATCACATGTTTATCACCTGCCGCGTTAATTCCGGGGAGCCAGATGGTCGCGGTGCGGTGGGCTATGCATCCTCAACCGATTTAAAAAATTGGACGGTGGGCGAAGCCTTTTTAGCGCCAGGTTGGTTTGGCGAAATGGAAGTGCCGCAAATTGAAAAAATTGGCGAGCGCTATTATTTATTTTGCTCTGTCTCTACCCGCTTTCACTCAGCGGCGCATCGCGCGCAACCGGGCTGTGAACCACAAACGGGCGTTAAATATTTTGTGTCGGATGCGATGCTTGGTCCCTACGAATGTATCGGCAACGGCTTTTTAACTGGCCCCAAACAAGATGGCCTTTATTCCGGCCGCATCATTCAAGATGCGCAGGGCGATTGGCAGTTGATGGCGTTTATGGGTAATGACGCAGAAGGCAAATTTGCGGGCAATATTATTGACCCGATTCTCGTAGTACAAATGCCAGATGGGCAACTCAGCCTTAATGACTGATCTTTCTAAAAGGCTAGATACCAAGAACAGAAAATCTAGCCTCCACAAAACAAAAAACCTGCCATAAAGGCAGGTTTTTTTATGCGACAAATCAGCGCTAATTAAGCTGTTTTGCGACGACGCACTGCAACAAGGCCTAACAAACCAAGGCCGAAAAGTACAAGACCAGAAGATTCAGGTACTTTTGTTTCAACACCAACAGAAAACGCATCAAATCTGTAGAGGTGAGCAGTGCCGGTAGCGAAACTATAGCCGCTACCAAAGCCTGCCGCGGCAATAACAGTTTGGCTTGTATTAAGTGTTGGTGCAGACCAAGTGGCCTGTGCAAATGCTGTTTGCACATCAGACAGGTTAGCGTTGTAAGTTCCTGCTGCAACAGCACCTAGATTATATAAGTTCAAGAAAGAAGCAATATTGGAGCTTTCGGATACTGGAATACTGGTGATATTCACACCATTAACCTTACCGCTAATATTTTCTTCTTGACCACCACCGCCCATAGCCAATACATAAAAGGTGGTATCAGCAGATGCAAGATTGAAGGTCATGGTTGAAAGTTGGGGAACTTGGGTATACCAATCTACGTTGTTTTGGTAAAGCAGGTTGTTGATGCTCGTAGAGGTACCACCAAAAATGGCGAAGTCGTTATCTGCAACCATTGAAATGGTAAATGGGGTGGCGCTAGCGTAACCCGCGGTTGAAAGAGCAAGTACAGCAGCAATCTTAGAAATAGCTTTAAACATGTGTAGTTCCTTGAAGAGTATTAATAGTCATTTTTATCGGGAATGTGTGCCAATAAAAACGCAGCGGATCAAATTTTGAGATTTGTGTAGCAGCGCAAGCGAGACATGCATCACAAAAAACCTCTATAACATTCATCCTTATGCAATTTACATGCTATCTATATATATTGCATATAAATCAAAAGCATAACAAATTTACATAAAATTCCTCCTTGTTTTTCTGTAAAAAAAATCGACATATATACCCCAAAAAGTCATTTACGACTTTTGCCTTTTAGACTTTTTAATCCTTCCAAGTGTGTTGTCACTTCTTGAATCCCGACCAGCGCTTTTTATAGCAGCATTCTGGATTATTGATACCCCCCTACTTCGTTTCCAGAATTTAGGAGCAATTAACTGTAGCTAATGGTGTATCCACGACACCAAAAATTATTACACTATTCGACTTGCTTTTATTAATTCACAGTGCTTTAATAAATAACGAATGAGTTGTTGAACAGTTTTGCTGCTTTGCATCTTGGATGGTTAGCGGCAGTTTTATAGAGTGTAATTTCCCAATGGCGAATATCAGTGACAACAGCAGTTTGTTGGGCGGCATTGAAGCGGGCGGCACCAAGTTCAATTGCGTTGTCGCTAACTCTTCTGGAGATATTCTCGCGCGGCGAGTGATTCCCACCACGACGCCTGAGCAAACGCTCAAGGCCTGTGCGGATTTCTTTCATGAAAGCCAAGCCAGTCTGGGTCGTATAAACGCATTAGGAATAGGCAGTTTCGGGCCGGTTGAGCTGGATAAAAACGCGCCTGCTTACGGCAGTATTAAAAAGACGCCCAAAAAAGGTTGGTCAAATACGCAAGTTGTCGGCTTCTTTAAAGATGCATTGGGTTTTCCCGTCGCCTTTGAGACGGATGTGAATGCCGCTGCCATGGGTGAATATGCTGCAGGTGTTGCCCAAGGTTGCGATAGCTTTGTATATGTCACCATCGGCACAGGCATAGGTGCTGGGGTGATGATTGATGGCAAGTTGATTCAGGGGATTGCGCATCCAGAAGTGGGGCATATGTTAATCGCGCCCCATCCATTGGATACACCTAAGATTTCCAGCTGCCCATTTCATGATTGTTGTGTTGAGGGTTTGGCGTCAGGCGCTGCCTTAAACCTGCGCTTCGCTGAAGGTGTGCAGTGGGTGAAAGACGACCATGTCATTTGGGACATTGAGAGCCATTACCTCGCGGTGCTCTGCGCAAATTTAACGCAAACCTATGCTCCACGAAAAATTGTATTGGGTGGTGGAGTCATGCAGCGCGAGCACTTGCTGCCCACGATTCGTAAGGAATTTCTGCGTTTGGTAAATGGCTATGCTCATGAGCATGTTGTTGCGGGAGTGGATGACTACATAGTGGCCGCTTCAGCCTCTGGTTTGTCGGGTGTTATTGGTGCTTTAGCTTTGGCGGAATCAGTACGTCAGTAGTTTTATTTTTTTGCTAGTCCGTTGATCTGTTAGTAGTTGGTCTTTGCTCTGGTTTGTATCGTCTCTACAAACCTTGCCCCCAGCCATGCGAGTGGCCGGGGGCTTTTTTTTGGCTGGAATAAAGATGCGTCTAGAAACGTATGAACATCAGGTGAGACTTAAAGCCGTATTTGTTGAGTTACGCACTACGAGATTGGTAGGCAATATCACTGAAGAAACTTGATGGCCATCCAGAATCTGTAGCAGTTTTTCCACCAATAGCCGCCCGCCGATTTCACGGTCTTGGTGAACAGACGTAATCGAAGGTGTGTAATAGCGCGTTAGGGAAATATCGTCATAGCCCACCACCGCAATATCGGCAGGGACTGATAAACCATAGGTATCCAGCGCATTAATGGCCTTCATAGCAATGGCATCGCTCAAGGCAAAAATAGCGTCAAACTCAACACCGCTGGCAAGCAGCCGCAAGGTCGCTTGATAACCTGCATCCTTCTGTCCCTCAGTCACAATCAACAATCGAGGATCAATTGCTAAGCCCGCATTCACCAAGGCTCGCTCGTAACCTTGATAGCGCAACATAGCCTCAGGGGTGTTGTGATCGCCGATCACGGCGATACGTCGGCAACCTTGCTCGATTAAGTGCTGAGTAGCCAAACGTCCGCCTAATAGATTATCGCCACCCACCGTACAATAATGCTGCCCGTCCAGTTGCGCACCCCACACCACCATGGGTTCGTAGGTTTGCGCCATATGATTAAGGCGCTGGTGAATATCAGCCTGACCTATAACGATAATGCCATCGCAATTGATTTTGCTAAGGCCAATGCCACTGGAATCCTCTTCATGCAGGTTAAGGCCAGAGAGCAGCATATCGTGCCCCTTCTCCATCAAACTCACTGAAATAGAACCAAGCAACTCTAAAAAGAAAGGGTCAGAAATTTGCCATTTGGCATTTTCTGCAGAGGGAATAAGTACCGCGATCGTCAGCGATTCTTTAAGGCGAAAATTTCTAGCCTGGGTATTGAGCCGATAATTGTGTAGCTTGGCGAGCCGCTGGATCATTTCGCGGGTTTCAACATTAATCAGCTCGCTATTTTGCAGCGCACGCGACACGGTCGATTTGGAGACTCCCGCCATTCTGGCAAGATCCGACATTTTTAGAGCCGCTTTCTTTTCGCTAATCTCTTTCATACCGTAAATAATCTTTATGCTGACTCGTCATCATATAGTGCAATTGGGCGCCACACAAAGAGACAAAAAAGCACCACAGGGAATCTTTTAGCGGTGCGCAATTACACAAAATAGCCTTAAGTGAATCTAAAACAGATTTACCAACGTCCAAGACTCCAGAGGAATTTTCTAAGCTTCAACATGAGTATTTGTTAAGAAAGGATAATGAATTACGCAAGGAATAAAGTAGTGACACTTAACCCTATTTAGCATCCTACAAAACACATATAGTCACGCCCCTTTGGCGTTAGGCGTCTAGACTCATGCTCAAGCCACCAGAACACTCTTTTTACTCGACCTATTTAGTAGATATTAAGGAATCGCTATGCCGAACAAAACGCTACTCACACTAAGCATAATCGCCATTTTGGCCGGCTGCGGCGGCGCACCTAAAAACGCCCCCACAACCGAAACCAAGCCCCCCATGATGATGGTGCAAGAAGATCTGGTGAAGATTTCGGCGGGTCGCATCGCCTCAGGCCCCATTATCTCTGGTTCGCTGCAAGCTAAAAAACAAGCGGATTTACGCGCGGAAGTCTCAGCGATTGTGGTGCAAGTATTAAAAGACAACGGCGATAAAGTACAAAAAGGCGATTTATTAGTGCGCTTGGATGACACTATTTTTCGCCAAGCCTTAATCTCATCCCAAGAAGCCGAACGCGCTGCACAACAAAGTTTTGACCAAGCCGAGCGCCAATACAAACGCTTAACCACACTCTCTAATAGCGGCGCTGTATCCACCCAAGCGAAAGAAGATGCCGAATTGCGCCGCAACTCCGCGCAAAGCGATTTAGCGGCAGCGCGTGCGCGCGTAACCCAAGATACTCAACAACTTGCCCGCACCGAAGTTCGCGCGCCCTTTGCCGGGATCGTTGGTAATCGTTTAGCGTCTAATGGCGATACCGCACAGGTTGGCAAGGCGTTACTCAAGGTAATCGACCCCACAAGTATGCGTTTTGAAGGTTTTGTACCTTCCGATCAAATCCAACATATTAAAGTGGGGCAATCCGTTACCTTCTACATCAACGGGTCTCGCGATAAAGCCTTTGAAGGCCGCGTAGAACGCATCAACCCCGTTGCAGATACCGGCACTCGCCAAGTGGGTGTGCAAGTCGCACTTACGGGCACAGAAAATTTAACCGTGGGTTTATTTGCTGAAGGCCGTGTACAAAGTGACATCAGCCAAGCGCTCAGCATTCCTGAAACCAGCCTCATTCAACAGGGCGACAATGCCTATGTGTGGCGTGTGCAAAAAGGCGTGTTGAATAAAGTTGAAATTGGCTTGGGCACGCGCGATGTGGAGTCGGGCGATTATGCAATTACGGCGGGTATTGCGGAGGGCGATACCATTCTGCGTCACCCACGCGGGCTATTAGTAGACGGCGCTCAGGTAAGTTTTGAAAAAACGCCCGCGCGCGCCACTAATGCAAGCACTACGCCCCCAAGTACTACGACCAACACCAATACTAAGAAGGAAGGCTAAGACTTATGTTTTTATCCGACTTTAGTATTAAACGCCCATTAGTCACCGTAGTCATTACCGTGGGTTTAATGGTCGTAGGCTGGATGGCCTTAACCAAATTACGCGTGAACGAGCGGCCGGATATATCCCCGCCAGTATTGCGCATTACTATCCCCTACCCCGGCTCGTCACCGGAAACCGTAGAGCGCGAAATTGTGGATCGCCTTGAGCGCGCCATGCAGGGCCTTCCCGGTGTGTATGAATTGCGCAGCTGGGCTAATGAAGGCAATGCATCCTTTAGTATTCAATTTGATTTCGATAAAAATTTAATTGAAGCGGCCGATGAAGTTCGCAACGCTATTGCAAGCGTGCGCTACAAATTACCCAATGAAATGCGCGAGCCCATTATCAGCAGAGTTGACCCCGATGCTTGGCCGATAATGTCGCTATCACTTTCATCATCCAGCCAAAGCCATATTGAATTATCGATCTTGGCTGAAAAAGAAATTGGCGACCGTTTACGCGGCATACCCGGCGTTGCCGTGGTGAATGTTAGCGGCGATTTAAAACGCGAACTTTCAGTGTTACTACGCAGTGAAAAATTGCGCATGCACAATATTTCCGTTGTAGAGGTGCAGCGAAGTTTACAAAGCCAAAACCTCACCGCGCCCGGTGGAAAAATTCAAGGCGAGTTAGAAGATCAAAGTATTCGCTTGTTGGGCAGACTCGAAACGCCCGCCGACTTTGGCAACATAGTATTAAAACGCAATGGCGATGAAGTTTTACGCTTAAGCGATGTTGCCGATGTAGTAGACGGCAATGCCGAACGCAACAGCATCAGCCTTTATAACGGCCATGTATCTGTAGGCATAAGTATTATTCGTACGCGCGATGCGAGTACCGTAAGCGTGTCAAAAGCGGTGCGCAAAGAAGTGGAAGAAATTCGTAAACAATTAAAACCCGGTACGGAAATTGAAATCGCTAACGATGGCGGTGAATGGGCTGAGTCCAGTTTAAATAATGTGATTGAAGCGCTGATTTTGGGCGCAGGCCTAACCATTTTTGTGGTCTATGCATTTTTAAATTCTTGGCGTTCAACACTTATCACCGCTCTCGCATTGCCTACTTCAGTACTCGCGGCATTCATCGCCGTATGGCTGTTTGGTTTTTCGCTCAATTTTATGACGCTGCTCGGGCTGTCGCTCGCCATTGGTGTATTAATTGACGATGCGATTGTGGTTCGCGAAAACATTGTGCGGCACATGGAGAACGGTTCAGATCGCATGACCGCATCGCGCGAAGGCACAAAAGAAATTGGCCTCGCGGTTATGGCAACCACCTTCTCAATTGTGGCCGTATTTATTCCTGTCGCCTTTATGGAAGGTGGCCCCGGTCAATGGTTTAAACCTTTTGCATTAACCGTGGTTGCATCGGTTTTGGTTTCACTGTTTATTTCTTTTTCGCTCGACCCCATGTTGTCATCGCGTTGGGGGGATCCGGTGGGTTATCAACATATGCCCAAGCGCGGTTTCAGCAAAGTGTTGCAGCGTTTTAACAATTGGTTCGATCATCAAGCTGACCGCTACACACTGGTGATTCGCTGGGCGCTATGCCACAGGCGCGTAATGGCTGTTATCGCAGTCGGCAGCTTAGTCGCCGCACTTGCTTTGCAATCCTTTATGGGCGGTACCAGCTTTTTACCTGCCGCCGATAACGGCCGCTTGGTGATAAATATTCGCTTGCCCTCAGGTGCGAGCCTTGAATATGCACGCATTAAAACCCAACAAGCCGCAGAACTTGCACGCAAAATTCCCGAAGTGAAATCGATTTATAGCGATATCAAACGCAACATCAGCCACGTAGATATCGACATTGGCAAACCCAGCGAACGCAAACGAGATGCTACGGCTATTGGCAAAGAATTACGCGCTTACACCAATCGTTTAGTGGGCGCGGAATACACTGTACAAGACGATACCAGCAATGGTGGCAATAAACCCGTGAGAATTAATTTCTATGGGCAAGACTCACGAAAGCTCATGGAAATTACCGAAGCCTACATGGATAACCTGCGCAAAGTAAAAGGCGCAGTAGATGTGGGCTTAGCTGAGCAGGATGCTATGCCGGAGTTGCAAGTTGAATTGGATCGCGGTTTAGCGAGCAGCTTAGGGATAGTCATTAGCGATGCCGCCCAAGCACTGCGCTTAGCCTTTGCCGGTAATGAAGTAGGCGATTGGGTTGACCCTAACGGAGAGACTCGCGATGTCGCCTTGCGCTTGCACCCCGATGACCGTGCGGACGCCGCTGCACTCGCGCGCTTGCCTTTAGTGCCCGGTGGTAGCAACTCGGTGATTCCACTCGAACAAATTGCGACTATCCGTATGGATAAAGCGCCCTCAAGAATCGCGCACTCGGATAGCAAACGCACAGTTACAGTGACGGCAAACGTAGAGGGCGCCAATCAAGGTGAAGTTATTAGCGCGGCAATGAATTTAACCAAAGCCATCGACTTCCCACCCGGCTATGGTATTCAATTGAGCGGCGCAGGGCGTGATCAACAAGAGTTATTTGGCGCAATGCTCACCGCACTCTTATCGGGAATTGCCTTAATGTATTTTATTTTGGTGATTCAATTCGGCTCATTCTTAGCGCCGGTTGCGGTCATGATGAGCTTGCCTTTAAGTTTAATTGGCGTAGTTATCGCACTCGTCTCTACCGGCCATACGCTCAACCTTATGAGTTTTATCGGCATTATTATGCTCATGGGGTTAGTCGCAAAAAATGCGATTCTCTTACTCGATTGTGCGCGCGCAAAAGAGAAGGAAGGCCTAAGCCGGGAAGAAGCCTTAATGCAAGCAGGCCGTGCGCGTTTGCGCCCAATTCTTATGACAACCTTCGCGTTAATTGCGGGCATGTTGCCCGTTGCTATAGGCATGGGCGAAGGCGGCGAATTCTATCAACCACTCGCGGTGGCGATTATCGGCGGCACCATTACGTCCACAATTTTAACGCTTCTCATGATCCCCACTTTTTACGACAGTATTGAAATCGCTCACGACAAACTCGTCACAAAATTCAATCGTTACCAAACTCAACGCGGCGTGTTTGTAGGTGGCGTTATGATTGCGATTGAAACGCTCCTCACACTCATTTTTGTGCGTTTGATTTATCGCTTAATTAACCGCGGATTTGGAATGGTTGGGCAGCGCGGGCTCGCCAGTGCGAAGTGATTTGAAGAAGTAATGTGGATAAAGAAATAAGGCCGCGAAAGCGGCTTTATTCATATACAAACTTAAAGCGAGATATTTAATAACGCACAATTTGTAGGTTGGCGGTGAGCTTGCGAACCCCAACATGTCTGACTCGTTATTGGCACC
>Ga0116157_10003325_pt1 | contig 15453 bp, 12 predicted proteins | sample AD_UKC048_MetaG_FD_89882 | JGI IMG/M metagenome (GOLD analysis project Ga0116157, IMG submission 89882) | Active sludge microbial communities of municipal wastewater-treating anaerobic digesters from USA - AD_UKC048_MetaG | ecosystem: Engineered > Bioreactor > Anaerobic > Digestate | place: USA...
CTCTTCGTCTGACGGAAGGCGACCCTTTTCATCATAGAAGCCGTAAGCTTTCTGTAACAGCGCAAATGAAGGGTCGAAATAACCTTCAGTGCGGTGGTAAAAATCAACTCCGATCTGCAGGAGTTCAGAGGCGGAAACATGCAGACCAAGAGTTCCGGTATTATTGAGGTTCGACAGATCTGACTCTGGAATATGAAAAGATGCCTGCTTCTCGACGGTGGCAAACTCGTCGAATGCTTTGGCAACCGCTTCGCCAGAATTGGCCGGCCATGATTTGATGCTGATGACCGTATCCATAAGCATACGACTTTCGCTGTAAAAGGCCTGCCGGCGGCTTTCTCTGACGTGCAGCACTACTGCTGCAATCAGCAGCAGAATAAATAAAGCGACGATTATGCGATTGGCAGTATTCATAAACAGACCCGGTCGGGTTTCAGGCCGTTCCAGCATACCTGTAAACGCCGGTTTCCGCAAGTCATGACTTAAAGGTATTCTCAAAAATAAAGCCGGCGTCAAAAAAAATTGCGTGATAATAAGGTTAAACTTGTGAATTTCGGGCCTGCGCATGGAATCCGGTCCAATTGCAAATCTAAGTTATTTTAGTGCGATGGGCCTGAAAAAAATCAAAAAATGTTGACTTCGGCAGTCGAGAATGGTAACATTAACCTTACGCAAAGGCTCGTAGCTCAGTTTGGTTAGAGCACCACGTTGACATCGTGGGGGTCAGCGGTTCAAGTCCGCTCGGGCCTATTTTTTATTGCCATTTTTCGGAGATTTTGCTTGTCTGAAACCAGCACCCTGCTCGATAAAATCAGAATTGTTCTGGTTGAGCCTCAGGGCGCCCTCAATGTTGGTGCCACCTGCCGGGCCATGAAGAATTTTGGCCTGCGCGATCTTACAGTGGTGCGGCCGGGCTGCGAAATGAATATCGACGCCATAAAAATGGCCATGCATTCCACCGACATTCTTGAAAGCGCCAAAGTCGTGCAGACAATTCCCGAGGCTATCTCGGGCAGCGTCCTGGTGCTTGGCACAGCCAACCGCAGAGGTGAATACCACGAGCCCAATTATACGGTTCGTGAAGGTCTCGAACGCATCGGCGAAGCGCTCAAAAGCGGCCCGGTTTCGATTCTGTTCGGCCGCGAAGAATGGGGGCTGACAAAAGATGACCTGCAGTACACCATGGGCACCATGCGCATCGTCACCGATGTTGGTTGCACCTCACTGAATCTTTCGCAGGCCGTAATGCTGATCGCCTATGAGCTTTACCAGAAATTCGGCAATCCGGTGCCAATGCCTAAGGCCCAGGCTGACGACCCCTACGAGCAACCGGCCACGACCGATGAAATTGCCCGCCTTTATGCCCACATGGAAAGAGTTCTGAATATGTGCGAATTCCTGCCGTTGGTTAACCCCGACGGACTTTTTCAGGTTATCCGGGCTTTTTTTCACCGTTCTGCACCCACTCTTCGTGAAGTGAACATCCTCATGGGCATGTTTTCCAATCTGAGCGGCTTCATGAAAAAGTACGTGCGCAAAAAGAACTGACCCTTCCCCATCCCCCTGCCTTTAAAGACAAAATCGCAGACCGATTCCATGGTTTGTGCTAAATTGTCCCGGTAGATTGTTGACTCAGACTACCTGAAGGTGCAGAAACATGAAAGCAGCAGCAGACACAACCGGCAAACTTGCCGGCCTTTTTCTGGCCGGGCTTTTGTTCATTCTGCCGTTGTTATTGCTGCAACAGCTGCTGATCGATCTGGTCGATAAAGACGAAGTTCACCTCGGCATTCTTGCGCGTGAAAAACTGCTCAACGACATGGAAAACTTTCAGGAAGCCCTGGCACCGGACAAATATATCGAAAGCGCTCTCGACGATCTCAACCGGCACTTCAAATTAAAAAGCAGCAGTCAGCAGAGGGAGCTTTCCTTTCAGCCCGGAATCAACCCGAAACTGATTGACGCGAGGTTTATAGACAGAGCCCGCAAGTTTCTGCAGCAGAATTATCAGATGCAACCCTTTCTCTTTCTGGCAGCCGACTGCGATCTTCAGAATCATTGGCTTTCGACGACCCGCGAATTTTTTCCCAATCCGAAAATACGCGCCCGATTTGCCGAAGCCGCAGTGTTTGGGCTGGCATTCGTCGATGCCGACCCGATAAATGTATTGCCCGACAGCCAGAACCTCAGCCAGCGAAAAAAAGAGTTTATTGCGCGCAACCGGCATATTGACGACAATGCCCACCAGATTTTTGCCAGATATTTCGTTCTGCATGTTTCGGCATTTTCGAACCCGGCACTGTATCAGGGCCAGGCCCGAACGTTCTATTCAAAAAGGTTCGGGCACCAGAGATCTTTTCAGATTTTTCACCTGTTGAGTCAGGGGTTTTCGCCACAAGAGAAACTTTTTGGCCTTTACTACTGCTGCTTCAACAACTCTGACATTTCGCCAACAGTGGTTCTGAAAAAGGCGCTGCAGAACCAGACCGGTCAGGCCCGGCGACATCTGTTGAAGCGCGTGGTAGAGCAGCCGTTTTTCCATGAAGAAAATGGGCGACTGTTTTATCTGGCAGGGTTTCCGAGCAGTTTTCATACTCTGGCGGCAGATTTCGGCGTCACCAATCCGGAGACCAGCAGGCTCATGCTCGATTTTCTGCAACAGCATTGTCTGGTTACCTCAATTGATGCAGAAGCTCTGCGCTCTGACTATCGATGGGCGGTGCAACTGGCTGGCTGGCTTATCAGATTTCTGCTCATGAGTCTCATGGCGGTGCTGGTCAAATCTATTTCTGGCTTTTCGGCGCTGCAGCAGCTCAAGCTTGGCGGCAAGCTCAGAACTGCCGTGGCAACCGCTGTTACGGTGCCTGTCATCGGCTTTCTGGTGATCAGCATGCTCATCAGAAGCAGCGGTGAGCGTCTGATCATTCATAACTGCCAGACCAGGATGAGGCAGCACATGCAATTGCTCGAAAAACTGGTCAGTGAGAACGACCCGCGACTGGTGATGATGCTGCAGGAATTCAAGAAATACTATGCCGATGATTATTTCGGCCCACACCCTGACAGACAGCTTATTTCAGACCTGACAGAAGCTTACAAAAAGCTTAAATTCTCTAATCACAGCCTGTTTTTCGACCGCGAAGCGAGAATTCAGAAATTTTACGGGCAAAAATTTTATCAGGGGCACCACAAAGAAATGATCGGCCTGTTCAGGATCCTCATGGAGCTTGGTGGAGTAAACGATGAAAACCGCCAGATTGCGGATTTTCAGCGCAAGAATCTTTTTATGAGCTCATATTCAGACTCATACTGGAATGTCTATGCCAACTCTGCGGTTCTGGCACGCGAAAGTCTGCTCACACGCAACTTCATGTCGATGTCGGCTCTAAAAAGAGGCTGCAATCATATTCTGGCCCACCCACTGACGCCTTTTATTCCTGAAGCGGTGCTTTTTCACGAGGTTGGCGACACACCGGTCACACGGGTATTGCTCAAGCAGCTCTGGCGCCAGAGTGCACACCTGCTGAGCGACTATTCACGGGAACAACAGATAGATTACGGGATGTTTTTGCGTGGCCCGACAGAATTGCGCGAAATGCAGATTCCCCGCAGCGGCCCCGGCAGGATTCCGCTCCGGGAACTGGCAGACCGGGCCGTCGAAAAGCGCACATCGGGTTCGGCAGTTGCACGGGAACAGGGCAAAATAAGCATCAGCAGCTGGCTTTATTTTGATGACGTGCCGGTAATAATTGTGGCACAGGCGCAGATTGCCGAAATTTCGCAACACGGCTCGATTTATCTTTTACTGCCGCTGGGCATGCTTGCCTACGCACTGCTGGCAATGGGTCTTCTTTCTTCGACTCTTGCCGACGCTCTGCTTGGGCCGGTTCACACCCTTACCGGCTTTGTCAGAAATATTCAGGCCGGCAGATTGAACGTTAGAGCCGAAATTGCCAGCCACGACGAACTGGGAGAGCTGGCGGGCAGTTTCAACCAGATGTCGATCGGGCTCTGCCAGCGCGAAGAAATGCGCCGATTTGTTTCTGACAAGCTTTTTACCAGCCTTGAAATCGCTGACGCAGAGAGAGACCGTGGTAAAGCGAACCTGACAATTCTGAGTTCAGATATCAGGGGATTCACAACGATCTCAGAACAAAATGCGCCGGAAGAAATCGTCAACCTGCTCAACGATTACTTTACCTGTATGGAAAACGCCATTACCATGCATGGTGGCTCGATCGAAAAAATCGTCGGTGATGCAATCATCGCCGCATTTTATGAAGGCAGTGCCGGTGACAACCACGCAGTGAGAGCCTGTCATGCCGCTGTCGCGATGCGCCGGCGCCTGGCTGATTTCAATGCGATGCGAAATCATCATGGAAACTTCACTATCGATACCGGTATTGGCCTTGCTACGGGCGAAGCGGTTCTCGGCTTTGCCGGCAGGGCCGGCCGGCGCCGCGAATTCTTTCTGATCGGCGATGTCATACAGCGGGCTGAAACGCTCGAAAGCATGACAAAATCAGGAATCAGCAGCCGAATCTTCGTCGACCGGCCTACCTACGATCTCTGCAACGACGTGATCGATTTTTGTCCCGAACTGGCATCGAATGAACCGACCTTCTTCAGGGAGGTTGACGATGGTTGCTGACACCCCGATTCTTTGTCACGCCGCGTTGCGTGCCGGGCCAGGCAAGCTCGCCGCAATATGGCTTTTTCTGATCATTCTGCCTGTCTGCATTCTGACCGCCATAACCGATCTGATTCTAAGTGAAAGCGAGCAACAGATTGCCCAGGAAGCCCAGCTGAAGCTGACCCAGGAAGTTCAGGACTTCCGCGATTGTCTCAGTTTCAGCTTTATGGTCGAACAAAAAATGACAGATTTTGCCAAACAGCATAAAACCAGACTGCCGATTTTTTCTGCCAGCGACTTTATCGAAGTTTTCAAAGCAGAAGCCGGTTTCATGCCGGCTGCAGTATTCAGCCTCTCTGGAACTCAGCCTGCCCTGTCATTTCACATTGCCCCCGAGGTAAAAAAAGACCTGGGGCTGATTTCGCATACAATGCTGAAAAACTTCCTGACCGACTTCTCAAGACCAGAAGGCGAAAACCTCAAAGAATCTGCCAGAGTTCAGAGATTTCGCGAATATCTTCGCAAAGTGCTCAGTTCGACCGGCGATCTGAGGATAAAAAGAAGCAGAGCCATGCCGGTTCTTTCGGGCAAACCGTCTCTAAACCGCCTGCTGCTTTTCTTTCAGCCGGCTGGCGAAGGTGAAAACAACAAAACCGGCCATTTTCTTATTTTTCGCGAACGCGACATAGAACCAGCTCTTCTTGTTGCCTTTGCAACCGGCATGTCATCAAACAAAGGCTTTCGACGAAGAATTACCACAAGTAATGAGGGGCTGAATGCGATTTATCGACTCAGTCAGAATCACATGAAATTTTTGACCGATCCGCACGAAGGAATTTCGCTTTTGTCGCTGCCCTCAACCGAATTGCTGCTGCGGCTGGTCTCAAGAGGAACTCTCTACCCGTTTAAATTCAACGAAACAGTTGCAAAACTGCCGCTTCTTAAAGTTACCGCACCCCCAGAAACCCTTATGCACCCGTTGAGGCCAACATTGCACCGCCTGAAAGTTCCGGTTCTGATAATGGTGATGCTGGCCACCATCATCATTCTTCGCCTTCACTTTTTCGGCTTCGGAAGCAATCTTAAGCTTGGCCCGCGCCTTTTTGTGAGCGTTTTTGCAGCCTCGATCCTGCCATTTTCAACCTTTATTGCAGCTGCCGCCTGGCATCAGAAATTCATTGAAGATTTTGCCAGAGCTGAGATCAGGCAGTTTATACAGCTGCAGGCAGACCAGGCAAGCAGAAACATCAGCGCCAGCCTGAACTCACTTGAACTGAAAGTGGTCAGCCTGAGAAAAGAGCTTGGCAGAAGAGACTTCAAAGACGCGGTCGCTTTTCTTGCTGACTGGCTGAGGCAGAATGCCGCAAGCATGGCACTTTACCATCAGACTGATAGAGAAGAAATGATCACAGTGCGTGATGGGCTTGAGTTTGATGATTTTGAAAATGAAATGAAACAGATGGGGCTTATGGCCCTGCTTAAATCGCTCGAGCCGGAAAATTTTTCTGAAACCAGTAATGAAAGCCTGCTCGGAATGGTTAAAATCAAAGCGCGCGCCTTCAGCATCGTTCTTGACAATGTCGGCAAACTGCACAAGTTTTCTGCCTACAAACTGAACTCGGTTTATGCCACTTTCCCGGTGTTTGCCGATGACAGCGGTTTTTCTGCACCAAAAGCAATCGCCCTGATAAAATTCGACACTTTCGACCTGCTTAAACAGCTGACAAGGCTGAAGCCAGAGCTTTTACAGACAGAGCAACATGGCAATTACACCGTTCAGAAATGCTTCATACCACTCAGCCTTCCAAATGAACTGCCCCCGGCAAAGGACATTCTCTGCAACGCCGGGTTTCCGTTCGACAAGGTGCGGCCGATTGTCGAAAAAATTTCACAGAGCCTTTCTGCAAGTGCCTGGACCGATGGTGAAACCAGCAATGTCGCAATGTATTTGCATCACCTTGGCTGCATTCTGGTAATCAGGGCTATGCCAGTGCAGCAGATTGACACCAGCATGTTCCAGACAGGCCTGCTCGCGCTGCTGTTTTTTGTCATGCTGGTAGGCACGCTGGTCAATTTTCTGCGGAAATCCCTCGTTGAGCCGATTCATCTGCTTCAGGCCGGCGCCGCAAGAGTTGCGGCCGGCGACTTTTCTCAACCGGTCGTATATCATTCCGGCGATGAGTTTGAAACCCTGACCAACAGCTTTAACCGCATGTCGGCCGATCTTCTGCAGAAAGAACGCCTGGCAAGCTATGTTTCAGAAGAAGTTATTCAGGAAATCTCGTCAGGCAACGGCACAAACCTGCAGCCTGGTGGCGAGCGACTTGAAGTGGCAGTGCTGTTCGTCGCCATGGCCGACTTCAAGGCATTCCGGCAGCAGCACGAACCAGAAGCTGTTACAGAAGCAATCGGCAACCTGATCGATCAGGCGGCTGAAATAGCCGCAAGATATAACGGCAACATAGACAAAATGGTCGAAGACACACTGATGCTGGTCTTCAGGCAGCGAGGCTCCGACGGCAGTCATGTCGAATCGGCCTGCCGCACCGCTCTGGCGCTTAGCAAAGCTTTTGGCAAAGAAGGCCGATTCAGACTGCTGGCCGGCATAGCCGCGGGCCCGGCAGTTTCTGGCAAAATCGGTTCTCGCAGCGGCAAACTCGATTACACGGTTATCGGCAACCCGGTTAACCTTGCGGCCAGACTTAAAACTCAAGCCGGTAAAGCTCTTGAAACAGGCATTATCGTATGCCCGAACACGATAAGAATGCTGCGCGGGCTGGCCCGCCTGCGTTTTATCGAGCGCACTGAGATCAAGGGCCGTTCACGCACATTCCCGCTCTATGAACTTCTGGAAATGCGTGAAAAATAAGAGAAGCAGGCCGGATGCCTGCTTCTCTATGGTTTCAGTCTGAAAGAGAGCAATTTACCAGCCGAGAATCCATGCGAAAATCAGCGGCGCAACGATAGTTGCATCTGATTCAACGATGAACTTCGGGGTGTTGATATCAAGCTTGCCCCAGGTGATCTTTTCGTTCGGAACCGCACCTGAATACGAACCATAGCTGGTGGTCGAGTCAGAGATCTGGCAGAAATAGCTCCAGAACGGGATCTTTTCCATTTCCAGATCCTGATAGAGCATCGGCACGACGCAGATCGGGAAGTCGCCCGCGATACCGCCGCCGATCTGGAAAAACCCGATGCCTTTTCCGCCAGAATTCTTGATGTACCAGTCAGCCAGCCACATCATGTATTCGATGCCGGACTTCATGGTCGAGGGCTTGATTTCGCCCTTGATGCAGTATGAGGCAAAGATGTTGCCCATGGTTGAGTCTTCCCAGCCGGGAACGATTATTGGCAGGTTCTTTTCGGCAGCGGCAAGCATCCAGCTGTTTTTCGGGTCGATTTCGTAATACTGTTCGAGAACGCCCGAAAGCAGCATTTTATACATATATTCATGCGGAAAATAGCGTTCACCCTTGGTGTCAGCATCTTTCCAGATTTTGTGGATATGCTTCTGCAGACGTCTGAAAGCTTCTTCTTCGGGAATGCAGGTGTCGGTAACGCGGTTGAGGCCGCCTTCGAGCAGTTCCCATTCGTCTTTCGGGGTCAGGTCGCGATAGTGCGGCACCCGCTTGTAATGGTTGTGAGCGACCAGATTCATGATGTCTTCTTCGAGGTTGGCGCCGGTGCAGGAGATAATGGCGATCTTGTCCTGACGGATCATTTCGGCGAGTGACTTGCCGAGTTCGGCGGTGCTCATGGCGCCGGCAAGTGTGACCATCATCTTGCCGCCTTCATTGAGATGAGTCACATAGCCCTTGGCAGCGTCAACCAGTGCGGCTGAATTGAAGTGAAGGTAGTGATTTTCAATGAAAGATGAAATGGGGCCCTTGGTCATTCTTTTTCTCCTGTTGATGTGTACGAAATGCGATTATTCTTTAATACTCCATAAATCACGCAAAATCAACTTTCCCCGAACTTGTAATATTGGCGGCGGATTAGTAATATGCCTGCATGACACAGACAATCAACGAAGTCGCAATCGTCACCCGGCAACTCAGCCGCAGCTTCAGTATCAGACAGAAAAGCGAAGGGCTGGCCGCAAGTCTGCGCAATTTTTTCTCGCCGGTCTACAAAACCGTCAATGCCGTATGCGATCTGGAAATGAGCATCGGGCGTGGTGAGATCATCGGGTTTCTCGGCCCAAACGGTGCCGGCAAGACGACAACGCTAAAAATGCTTTCGGGGCTGCTGGTTCCGAGTAGCGGCAATATTGAAGTGCTTGGCTTTACGCCATTCAACCGCGATCACGATTTTCTCAAAAGCATTTCGCTGGTAATGGGCCAGAAACAGAACCTCTGGTGGGATCTGCCGCCGGTCGAAACCTTCGAGATTCACCGCCGCATCTATGGCCTCTCTGACGAACAATACCGCACCCGCATCGATGAACTTGTCGAAATGCTCGAAATCAGCGACTGCCTCGAAACGCAGACCCGAAAACTTTCTCTGGGGCAGCGCATGCGCTGTGAGCTTGCCGTTTCACTGCTGCACCAGCCTTCGATTCTCTTTCTCGATGAACCGACCATCGGCCTCGACATTCTGATGCAGAAAAAGATCCGCAGCTTTCTACTCGATTACCACCGCCGCTTCAAACCGACGATTCTGCTGACGTCACATTACATGGATGACGTGGCGGCGCTGGCACAGCGCGTAATTGTCATTAATCACGGCTGCAAGATTTTTGACGGGCGGCTGCGCGACCTGACCGACCACATGCGCCCTGAAAAAATAATGACCGTCATCATCAATAATGGCGAATTTCCTTGCCAGATACGTGACGGCTGCCGCCTGATCCATCAGGAAGGCCAGCTTTACCGCTTTCTCGTGCGCCGCGAAGTTGTCGGCGAACTGGCCGCCTGTCTGTATAACACCGGCCAGATTGCCGATCTGACAATCGAAGACGCGCCACTCGAAGAGATTATCGGGCAGCTGTTCACGGATAATGGAGCCGGAGCTGCAGTCTCAGCCTCTGGCCAGGGCTCTACCATATCAACACCGGCACAAACTTCATGATCAGCACAGCTCACACCTCGCTTTTTTCACGCAGCAAACTTTTTGTGGCTCAGTCATGATACAGAACCGGATTTCACAAAGTTTCAACGCCCATCTCGCCACACTCCAGGCACATTTTAAAATCATCTTCACCTACCGCGGCATGATGCTGATTCAGGCCGTCAGGTTGATTCTACTGCCGCTGGTACTGGCCGCCGCCTGGCTGTCTATCGAAAAAACGGCCGAGAACCCGTATTCAGACGCCGACTATCTGCTTTACTACCTGCTGGTGCCGGTCATTCTCAACCTGACCGACAGCCGGCTGGTTTTCCGGTTTCCGATGGCGGTGCGTGACGGTTCGCTCAGCCGTGAGCTATTGAAGCCTTTTCCGCCGCTTTCGGGCTACGCGCTCGAAAGCATTGCCAACAACCTTATTCAACTTGTATATCTGCTGCCATTCACCCTGCTGGCCGGCTATGCCATCAGCGACCGCCTGCAGCTCGGGCACCTCAACCTGCAGCTGCTGCTGTGCATGCTTGTGGCGATCGTGCTGGGCGGCCTCGTCAGAATGCTGATTTCAGGATCGATCTCGCTGGTCGGTTTCTGGCTCGAAGATGTGACCACCCTCAATCTGATTCTCAACGGCGGCATCTGGGCCCTGCTCGGTGGTATGATCGTGCCGGTGGCCACTTTCCCTCAGCATATCCGCAGTATCGCTGAAATGCTGCCATACCGCTACATGTTGAGCTTTCCGATCGAGATCGTCACCGGGCGACTGTCGCAGGCGCAGATCCTGCAGGGTTTCGCCGTAACCATTTTCTGGTCACTCTTTTTTGCGCTGATCATGCGCCTTATCTGGAAACGCGGCCTCAAAATCTACGCCGCCTATGGTGGTTAAAATGCGACAGGCGGCAATTATACTCAAACTCTGGAAAGCCTCGATGATGCAGGCGATGGAATACCGCGGCAGCTTCGCTTTTTCGATTATTGCCAACTTTTTCGACTTCATTTTCGGCTTTCTGCAGTATCTGGTGTTTTTTACCGCCGCGCAGAGCATTGCCGGCTGGAACTCAGATCAGATGCTGGTGCTGTATGGTGTTTTCATGCTGGTTTTCGCGCTGCAGTTCATTTTTCTCTACCCGAACCTGGTGGCGATGGGCGACATGGTCAACTCAGGCAACCTCGACCTGCTGCTCACCAAACCGATCAATGCCCAGTTGATTCTCTCTTTTCGACGCATTTCATTCGAAGAGCTCGGCAGTATTTCGACCGCACTGGTTCTGCTCGGCTGGTTGACTGTCAAAGGCGTAATTCAACTGACGCTGCAGTCTGTCGCACTTTTTCTGGTGTCGATACTTGCGTCAATGCTGCTGATTTACTGCCTGTTTCTTCTGCTGATGTGCCTTGCGGTGTTTCTCGAACGGCTCGATAACATGGCACAGCTGATGTGGTCAATGTTCTCACTCTGCCGTTACCCCGTCGACGTTTACCCGTCGCGGCTCAGATTCATGTTTTTCAGTTTTCTGCCGGTCGCCTACATCGCCTCGGTGCCGGCCGCGGCCCTTCTCGGCACTGCCAGCGCCAGCCAGATAATGACCGGAATGATAATAGCCCTGACGGCTACCTTCGCCACAACCTTACTCTGGCGAAGAACCATCAGGGCTTATACCTCGGCCGGCGGCTGACCGCCGAACGACAAGTCAGTCGGTTTGTTTCTCTGCGGCTTTTTTGGCGATTTCGGCGGCGAATTTTTCCTGGGCCTGCTTTTTGAGTTTTTCCGTCAGAACCGGGGGCCAGCTCAGGCTGAGCTTGTCGCCTTTATATTCGCCGACAATAGTGTAATTCTTTCTTACCTCTATGGTCAGACCCTTATCGGTAGAAGTGAACAGATAACCATAGCGATCGCAGATACTTTTGTAAAAATCACTGGTCTGATCATGGCTGGTGCCGATAGAAATAACACATTCACCAATCAGCTCGCGATCAGCGTCAGTAACCCTTTCGGCAAATGGCGGCATGTCGAGCTGGCGAGTCATACCGCCGTCGTAAAGATTGATAAAGTTTCGCTGCGTATGCCACTTATTCCCGAAATAAAGCTCGACTCCGCCGAGAATCAGCAGAAAAACAATAACAACTGCCAGAAAACCGCGATTGTTGTGCCGTAATGTCATTTTGGCTCTCTCCTCTACAGATACTACGGCGACCTATCGGCAAAGGAAACAATTTTTTACACCCGCGGGCTGATTTTTTCTTCGAGAATACGACCGTCTTCAAGCGTGATAATCCGGTCGGCAAGCGCCCCGAGCGCCAGGTTGTGGGTGGTCACGACAATCGCCAGATTTTTTTCGGCAACCAGCCGGCGAAACAGCGCAAACACTGCCTCACCATTGGTTTTATCAAGGTTGCCGGTCGGTTCATCGGCTATCAATACTTTGCTATCGGCAATCAGAGCCCTGGCAATCGCCACCCGCTGCATCTGGCCGCCACTCAACTCACGGGGAAGGTGGCCGGCGCGGTTTTCGAGATCAACGAGCCTTAGCACTGCGAGAGTTTTCTCGCGATCGACCGGACGCTGCAGAAACATCAGCGGCAATTCAACGTTTTCTGCCACCGTCAGAGTCGGCAGCAGATGAAATTTCTGAAACACGTAGCCGAGCACCCCCTGCCTGACGCCGACGAGTTCTTCTTCAGAAAGACCGGCCACCTGGCGGCCGCCGACTTCGAGCTCACCGCCATCGGGTGCGTCGAGGCAGGAAAGCAGATTTATCAGAGTTGTTTTGCCAGAGCCGGAAGGCCCGAGAATCGAAACCATTTCTCCGGGCCTGATTTCGAGGTCGACCCCATCGAGCGCCTTGATGGTCTCGATGCCGCGGCGATAGTGTTTTTTAAGGCCTCTGGCCTTGATCAGCGGGATATTGTTGATTTCACTGTTCATGATTGAGCTCCTTGCTTACTCGCCTTCGCGAATCGCTTCTACCGGGCGCATCGAAGCCGCGCGCCAGGCCGGGTAAAGACCGGCAAAACAGCCGATAACCGCTGAACCGGCAAGGGCCGCCAGCATCACCTGCGGCGTGATTGCAACCATCGTACCCTTTGTGCCGAAGTCGATCAGAGATTGAATCGCCTTTTCGACAAGACTGGTGCCGGACAACGCCAGCAGCACCCCGGCCAGACCGCCGCTCAGGCAGATAGCCATTGTTTCCAGCCAGATGATCTGAAAAATATCGCTGCGGGTCGCACCGATCGCCTTCATGATGCCGATTTCGCCGGTGCGTTCGAAAACACTCATCAGAATCGAGTTGATGACGCCAATTACCGCAACGATGATGGCGACAACCGCGACCGAAGCAATCATTGTTTGAGCCGTTTCTACGAGGCTGACGAGGGTGGTTTTAACCTGCTGCAGCCCGACGACCTGCACTTCGGGCAGCTTTGCCCAGCGCTGTTCGAACTGGCGCAGAGCCAGGCCCGAGAAGTTTTTCAGTTTGAAACCGACGATCGTCAGTTCGGTCGGGCGATTGAACAGGCGGCGGGCTTCTTTGATCGGCATAAAGACGGTGCCGTCGTCCTGGGTGCCAGTGCGTTCGAGAATGCCGACGACTTTAAGCTCGGTCATAACTGGTTCAACCTGCCCATTCGGAGTTATGGTCACGAAGTATGAATCGCCGACCTTGCGCTGCTCGTATTCAGCCACTTCAAAGCCGAGCACGACTTCACCGGTCGAATCATCGCTGAACCAGCGGCCGCCCTGATGGCCAGCCGACTGTGAGATAGTCAGCCAGGGTTTCATGTCGCGGAAACTGGCGGTCTCGATACCCGAAATTATCGCAAACGAAGAACCCGATTCATCGCTGATTCCGGAAGCTTCTTTTTCGGCGACGCCGACGAAAATCGGAGTAATCGCAGAGATATCGGGGTCTTTTCTGACCTCTGCATAGGTGCTGTCGGGCAGGTAGAGCAGACCGGTGCCGCCTTTGAGCATCATGGTCGCCGCTTCGTAGGGGCAGCCCTTCGCCATGATCATCACCTGAAAGCCGAGCTTGTCGATGCTGACATCGATCGATCGGCGATAACCGATATTGAAACCGATCAGACTGACTGCCACCGCGACCGCCAGTGCGATCGCCAGAACCGTAAGCCCGGTTCTCACGGGGGCGTCTGAATAAATTTTTAAACGCAAATGCTATGAATCGCATAGATGTCTCCTGAAAAAGTTTTGTTACAAAACTATCTCTGCCATATTCCGACAGAAATCAGTAATTTAAGCGGGGAAATTCTTTCAGGGCTCCGAAACAGAGCCCATTATCGGTCAGAAGAATTCGGCGCCGGTGCCGACCAGCTCGAGACCGTCTTTGGTCTGCAGCAGTCGGCCTTCGACTTTGGCGCTGCGCCCGACCCACTGCGGAAACTTTATTCCCATGTGGCCGAGCTCGATTTTAACCTGCTTACCTGAGGCATCATCGAGGTAGAACCAGCAGCCAGAGCTTGGGCACTGTCTGGTGATTTTGCCCTGCATCACTACCGGCGAGTTCATGAATTTATCAGTTTCACCGTAAGCCTGCTGCATGCTGACCAGTGGCGTTTCTGCCGCAAAGGCCGCGCCAAAGTGGCTTGGAGTCTTAGCCGACTGCATCAACCAGAAGCCGATGCCTGCTACGAGAAAAATCGAGAATATCAAAATCTTTTTCATGGCTGTTTTCCTTTGTTTTTAAGCAGTTCTGCGGTTCTCTGAAAGAACGGTTCGAACCGCCGGTTGTAAATAAACATGTCGAGAAGAATCAGGTTTTTGCGAATGCCTCGCATCGAGGAGGCAAAATCAGGGCCCTGACGGCCTTCGCCGACGCTGGCAAGAATTTCGCGCACCCGGTCGCCCTTGTTTTCGGGTTCGGTCGCGGCAAAGTAGTCGTGCTTGTAGAAATCAGCCAGGGTCAGACCATTGAAGCGACGGCGGAAATCCTTGTTCTTGAGCGCCTTTGCCTCCGGGCTTTCGAGACGCTGAAAAAAGAAATTCACGATTTCGCCGCTTTTCGGGTCGGTGGCGAGAAAAACCTGAATCACCCCACCCCGCCCCGGCACGTTGACGCCATGCACGATACCGATCAAGTCACTGCCCTTGAATACCGTATAAACGGTGTAAGGCGTATCGAAAGCCTCGTAGACCGGGTCGAGGTCGCTGCCAAGGCGCAGTTTGAGTTCATCGTAGAGCTTCTGCCCTTCAGGAAACTGTCTGAATTCGCGCACTTCCTCTTTGAATGAGGTAACTTCCGGGTAAAGAAATTTCAAATCCTGCGCCGGGTTGTTAAGCGTGCAGCCGATCGCGCCCCATACAGTCACCGGCACAACCAGACTGGCCAGCATTATTATCAGAACCATGTATTTCATATCAGACTCCTTGCTGTTTCGCCCCTGCATTACCAGTAGCGGTAATACTGCAGGCTGGTGATGGTATCTTTGGCACCACCACCCTGAACGGCCAGCTTCTGTTCAACGTTCAGCTTCACCCATTCGAGATTGGCGTTGCCGATGTCGTTTTTCATGTACCAGGTCAGCTCACCGATCAGCGATTCATCGGTTTCATGGTGGCCGATTTCCTGCCAGAAACGGCGATACTGTGTTGCCCAGCCAAAGCGCCGGTCGCGGCGCAGAAAATCGACCTGGTAAAGCTGAGTAAAAACATCGTCAGTCTCATCGCGACCGCCGCTCAATTCGCTCGTCAGCGACAGGCGGCCACCCGGAACCGCAAAGCCATAGCGCCCGTCAATACCAAG
>Ga0116157_10003335_pt1 | contig 15417 bp, 10 predicted proteins | sample AD_UKC048_MetaG_FD_89882 | JGI IMG/M metagenome (GOLD analysis project Ga0116157, IMG submission 89882) | Active sludge microbial communities of municipal wastewater-treating anaerobic digesters from USA - AD_UKC048_MetaG | ecosystem: Engineered > Bioreactor > Anaerobic > Digestate | place: USA...
CAAGCGTAAGAATTTTATTGGTGACTGGTTTAGGAGCTACTGCATTATAGGCACCCTGCATATCCGTATTTTGTATTGCTTCAATATACATCCTGCAGAGGTCGTCGATATGTATCCAGCTTACCATTTGCTTACCGTTGCCAAGAATGGCAGCCAGTCCGGCTTTTAATGGTTTTTTAAATTCTGTTAAAGCGCCGCCATCCTTGCTCAATACGATCCCTGTTCTGAGTTTTACTACTCTTTTACCAATGAATGTTGCAGCATCCACCTTTTCTTCCCAAAGACGGCATGTTTCTCCTAAAAACAGACCGTCGGCAGGGGATGTTTCTGTAAAACCTGTTTCCTGGGAAGCGGCAGTATCGGCTCCATACCATCCAATAGCGGAGGAACTGACAATTGTTTGTACTTTGTTGTTATGTTCTTTCAGCGTGTCAACAATTAACGCACTGCTTTGAGTTCGGCTTTCTTGTATTTCTTTTTTGTAAGAAGCACTCCATCTTTTGTCAACCACGCCGGCACCTGCCAGGTGAATAATATGATCTGCCTTTTGAACAGCTGCCAGGTCAATCTTTTTTTCTTTCACATTCCACAAAGCATATTGCAAACCCTCAGTTGCCCCTGTAACAGGTATTTTCCTTGTAAGAACGATAACCCGAAAACCTTTTTTAAGTAAGCGCTGCGTAAGGACTTTGCCTACAAGGCCAGTTCCCCCGGTAATTAAAATTGTTTGCATAATATTGATAGCCTGCTGTAAGTTATGGGTTTATGATTACAGCATTTGTAAACAGTTTTTAAAAAATAATGGTTGTTTCATGTAAAAAGCAACAGGGCTGCATCCATATTAACATTGTGCAGCGCCTGAAAGTTGAACAAGAAACGAAATTGATTGTAAAATATAGTGCCTGAAGCCGGCAGTAAAATATTTGCATTTTATGTATCACTGCTGGCATAACTTTCGTACAGATAATAATAACTTGCATTTATCAGGATTAAAACAATACAGAATATGATTAATAGGATTGTAACTATATTTCTTTTGTTTTCATGCACAATAGGCGTAAGAGCACAGCAGATAACTTTTTCTGAGCCATACCGGGATGACATCCAGACGATGAACTTTGATATCCTTGGCAAAATGAATGGCAATACCGTTATTTTTAAGGATGTACGATGGAAATATGCCCTGAATTTTTTTAACGACAGCATGCGGCTGGTGAAGCAGCAAGAGCTGGATTTTCTGCCTTCTAAAACCTTAAATGTTGATTGTATTGCTTACAATGAACATATATGGCTTATTTACCAGTATCAAAAAAAGGGAATTTTGTATTGTATGGCCCAAAAAGTGGATGCAAAGGGGGAAAAAATAAATGAGGCAATTGAGTTAGATACCACCAGTATCGGCTCGGTTGGGGATAACAAAATTTATTCTTCTATTTACAGCGATGACAAGAAAAGCATTGTGGTATTTAAAATGCAGCGAAAAGATGAACAAGCCAACTTTTTAGTAAAGTTATTTGATAAAGATCTTCAGCTGCGCCAACAGAGCCGCTTTAGTATTCCCTATGAAGACCGCAGAAATAGCTTTGGCGATTTCTTTGCCGATAATGACGGCAACTTTGTATTTAGTGATGTGGAACGGGCCAATCACAGGGATGCCGGATCAAAGATTTCATTGTTCATTAAGCCACCCGGAGAAGATACATTAAAAATAAAAAGAGTGCCCTTCGACAGCGCTTTTGCAGACGAGGTTATGGTGAAGATTGACAATCTGAATAAAAAATATATTGTTAGCACGCTGTATTACACAGAACGGAGCGGTAATATTGAAGGGTTGTATAACTACATTTATGATGCAGCGGGGGACAGTAGTTACGCCAGTGTGTTTACGGCGTTTAACGACGAACTAAGGGCTGTAGCCAGGGCAACTGGCCGGAACAAATCTGCCTTTGATGACTTTTTTTTAAGAAATGTAGTATTGAAAAGGGATGGCAGTTTCATTATTACAGCCGAAGACCAAACAAGCCAGTCGTCAGGTATGAATAATTTCAACCGCTTTGATTATCTCTACGGCTCACCATTTTTCTCCCCCTATGATTATTACATGTACAGGCCTTCCTACTTCGGTATGTATCGTCCATTTAACAGTTTTGGTAATCCTAATATCCGTTATTACAATGATAACATACTTATTTTAAGTGTTTCCAAAACGGGTATTCCCGAATGGACAAATATCATTCATAAACAACAGGTGTCCGATGAAAATGACAATTATCTTTCCTTCAATCTTTTTAATACTTCCGGTGAAATACATTTTCTCTTTAATGATATTACAAAGCGTGATAAGTTGCTTTCGGATAATATTGTGACTCCAGATGGCAAGGTAAAGCGTAACCCAACGCTCCGCACCTATGAAAAGGGATTTGAGTTTATGCCAAAATTTGCCAAGCAGGTGGGGGCCAGGCAGCTAATTGTTCCCTGTACTTACCGGGGCCAGATTTGTTTTGCCAAAATAGATTTTTGATATAGTCACAGTTAATGTACTGCCAAACATCACACAGATTGACATAGATTTAATAAATAAACATCTCAAGTACATCGGTACCGCTGAATAGCAAACTTTCTTCTGTTAATCTGAGCGATCTGTAGCTGGTAAGTATCTGTGTATTTTCTGGCTCTAGCCAAACAGTTTTTGCCGCACAGTATTTATTACTCATTTTTGCAGCAATCAAAATCATAACCATTCGTGACAGGCACTTTTAAAGCCAATAACCCCATCAATACATTTTTACTGCTATTGTATGGCCTGGTGCTGAAGCTGCCCATGTTTTTATTTCCTGTAAAACCTTTGCCCCAATCCTCTGATGGTTTTCTTTACAAATTATTATTGCAACAATTAGATAAAGTAGCTGGTCCCTTACCTGCCGTATATGCCAGCATCGCTTTTTTATTGCTGTTTACGCAGGCTATAACCTTTAATCAACTGGCAAACGGGCAAAAATTAATGCCCAAACCCAACTATCTTATTGCGATGAGTTACCTGCTCATCACGTCCTTGTTTAAAGAGTGGAATTTGCTTTCAGCGCCACTGATTGTAGGTTCGCTGATGATATGGGTTTGGTCAAAGATGAGCTCACTCAGCAATGTAAAAAATGCCAATGGGTCACTCTTTAATACCGGGATAGTCATTGGTATTGCTACATTTTTTTATTTCCCTTCCATTGCTTTTGCGGCATTAATGATATTCGGCCTGTTGATCATTCGGCCTTTCAGGCTGGCAGAATGGCTTGTTTCGTTGCTGGGAATTTTAACACCCTGGTATTTTTTATTAAGTTTTGTATTTTTAACAGACAGGTTAAAGAACTATAAATGGCCCGGAGTGTCTGTTACACTGCCTCAGTTTTATGACAGTGTGTGGGCTGTAGGTGCCATTATTATTGTCCTGTTTACGTCGCTGGTTGGCTTTTATTTTATCCGGAAAAACTATTTCCGGCAATTGGTGCAAAGCCGCAAAAGCTGGAGCCTGGTGTTCCTGTATTTCATTGTAGCGGTTTGCATTCCATTTATCAACGCAAGTCATAGTTTTGAATACTGGATCCTGTGCGCTATCCCCCTGTCGGCCGCAACTGGAGCCACATTTTTTTACCCGGAGGTAAAATGGTTTCCAAAGCTATTGCACTGGCTGATGGCGGGTTTTGTAATCGCCCTGCAATTTGGATTGCATAACTTCATAAAAAAGTGATGCCGTAGTCGTATTTTTGTTGCCTGCATGGCTGTTCAGTTCTACACATGGTGGCCTTGAAAAAGCTAGGAATATCTGTCTTTTCACGCCAGGATACTAAACAAAATTTGCAGTTGCTCTTACAATCATTTATAACTTTTAAATATTAACTCTCCAAAGTCCTCTCTGCCCCTTGGCGTAAGGTTGGACGAGTCCATTATTATGAAATTTGGCGTAGTAGTTTTTCCCGGCAGCAACTGCGACAGGGATATGATTGAATCCCTCCGCAACGACCTTGGGCAGGAAGTAGTTGAGCTTTGGCATAAAGACAAAGACATAAGCATGTTTACCACCGATGATTGCATCGTGCTGCCCGGTGGTTTTAGTTTTGGCGATTACCTGCGTTGTGGTGCCATTGCCAAATTTAGCCCCATGATGCAAAGTGTAATTGAATTTGCCAATAAGGGTGGAAAAGTATTGGGCGTTTGCAATGGCTTCCAGATCCTGTGCGAAAGTGGCTTATTGCCGGGTATTTTATTGCGCAATGAAAAGCAACAATTCGCCTGTAAAAATGTTTTCATAAAAGAAGGTGCAGCAGAAGGTGGCAGCCCTCTCAAAGTACCGGTTGCACATGGAGAAGGCCGTTATTTTGCTGATCCAAAAATTTTGGAAGAGCTGGAATTGCACCGGCAGATCATTTACCGCTATTGCGATGAAAATGGACATATTACCGCCGCTGGCAATCCTAACGGTGCCATTCACAATATTGCCGGCATCTGCAATAAGGAAAGAAATGTTTTTGGTATGATGCCTCACCCCGAAAGGGCCACCAGCAGTTTGCTGGGCAACGAAGATGGGAAAAAAGTTTTCTGTCACCTGTTTCAGCTAAACTAATGTTAAATGGTGAAGATGTAACCAATGTTACAGCATACCCGGCGTTGTATTTGTAAATTTGCCATTGGAAAAAAAATAAACGAATGAAATCAATTTTTTACACTTTGTTATTGGCTTTTTCTTTTGGAACAGCCGCTGCACAAACAGTTAATCCGGTTCAGTGGAGTTATTCGGCAAAAAAAATTGCTGACAAGACCTATGAAGTGCATTTAACTGCTAACATACTTCCGAGCTGGCATTTGTATTCTCAAAACCAGCCTGAGGATGCCATCAATATCCCTACTGAGATTTTGTTCAGTAAAAACCCCTTGGTTACGCTGAATGGCCCGGTAAAAGAAGTAGGTAAAATGCAGTTATTTAAAGATGAAAAGCTTAAAATTTCAGCCAATCAATATTCCAGTAAAGTTGATTTTGTGCAGGTAGTCAAATTAAAGGCAAACGTAAAAACTAATCTTGTAGGAAGTGTGGAATATCAAACCTGCGATGACAAGAAATGTCTGCCCGCAAAAAAAGTTGACTTTACTGTCGCATTGAATTAAATGAGACGGGCAATAAAGAAAACGGGTTTTTAAACCCGTTTTTTTGTGTGGCGATAACATTGGATGATAAAATTTCGAAAAAAACAGCCAGGCATTTCCGGTTCAACTTGCTTTATAAAATACATGGTCATTTTTAAGAAGCATTGCCTTACCAAATAAGACTCATGTTTAACTTCGCTTAATGAAATTCATATTTTTACTCAGCTTCCTTTTTGCATCGCTGGTTTCTTTTGCACAGGATCCTTCAGCTCGATCTGCCTTTACCTGGCAAGTTGCATCCAAAAAAATAGCGGAAAATAAATATGAAGTCACTTTCAGTACTCCCGGAGTGGCAGGTACCCAATTGTATGCACCATCGCAGGATTTTGGTGGTTCACCTTCTGCAGAGTTAGCCTTCGTTGACAGCAGCATTATTATAGATAGTTTTACAGCCACAGGCGAAACAAAAAAAATAAATTCAGTAATCTTTGAAAAGGAATTACTGGTAACTGAGGGAGGTGCGGAATGGAAGGCAGTCATACAATTCAGGGACAAAGTGCCTGCACAATTACTGGGTAAATTATCGGTTAATTATAATAAGGGGGACGAGTTTTTGCAGGACATTCCTTTGACCTTTAGTGCAGAGCTGGAGGGAGGTGTGGCATCTGGGGGTAAAATAAAAATAGCTTCGATTGATATCAAAAGCCCGGTGAGCAATTGCGGTGATGATGGTACAGCCAATAAGAGTTTGATCTCCATTTTCCTGTTGGGTTTATTGGGCGGATTGATCGCCCTGCTTACGCCATGTGTGTTTCCGTTGATACCGGTTACGGTTACCTTCTTTACCAAAAAATCAACTACAAAAAAACAGGCCATCAGCAATGCGGTTTTTTACGGCCTTTCCATTTTCTTTATTTATGTTGCCATCACCATTCCTTTTCATGTGGCAAGCAAGGCCATCAGCCCGGAGATCTTCAATAATATTTCCACCAATGTATGGCTCAACCTGATCTTCTTTGCAGTATTCGTGTTTTTTGCATTGTCCTTCTTTGGTTTGTTTGAAATAGTGTTGCCTTCATCTTTTGCCAATAGCGCTGATTCCAAATCAGGATTGAGTAATCTTAGCGGCATCTTTTTTATGGCCGCCACTTTATGCATTGTTTCATTTTCCTGTACGGGTCCATTGCTGGGTACCTTGCTGGCCAATGTAGCAGACCAGGGTCCCTGGCCACTTACAGTAGGCGCTGCCGGTTTTGGTGTGGCATTGGGTTTGCCCTTTGCCTTATTCGCCATGTTCCCCAACTGGCTGCATTCTTTGCCAAAAAGCGGTGGCTGGATGACGGATGTAAAAGTGGTGCTTGGTTTTGTGGAGCTGGCACTGGCAGTCAAGTTTTTGGCTAATGCAGACAATGTGGAACAATGGGGCTTCTTAAAAAGAGAAATATTTGTGGCAGCCTGGATCATTATCAGCCTGTGTATTGTGTTTTATTTAATGGGTTGGTTAAAGATGAGCCACAGTAGCCCTGTAAAGAAATTTTCATTTGCCAGGATCACTACCATCATTTTATTTGGCGCCATCGCCTTGTACTTAATACCGGGTGTTTTAAACAGCCGCTGGTCAAAGCTGGGATTGTTTAGTGGTTTTGCCCCTCCTTTAAATTATACCGTTTATAAAGAGCATGTACTGATAACAGAAGGCATCAAGCCTTTGCACAATGATTATGAAAAAGCGTTGGCTTTGGCAAAGGCAGAAAATAAACCTTTACTAATAGATTTTACCGGGTGGGCCTGTGTGAACTGCAGAAGAATGGAAGAAAAAGTATGGACAGATAAAGGTGTGGACAGTATTATGCGTACAAAATTTATAGTACTGAGCCTGTATGTTGATGAAAGAACCAAATTGCCTTCAACCGAACAAACGGTGTTTAAGATCATCAATGGGAAAGATACTACCGATAAAAATATCATTACCGTAGGAGATAAGTGGGCAACTTTTCAAACGGCTAATTTTGGCGCTACTTCGCAACCGCAATATGCCATCATCAATGCTGATGAAATAGCTCTCACAAAAACAAAATACTATACACCTGATCCGGAAGAGTTTGCAGAATGGCTGCAGTGTGGATTGGAAGCTTTTCAAAAGAAATAATTTTACGGACTATCAGCGGATCAATGTGACCGTTCCTTTATAATCTTTCACCCGCCTGCCATCATTTATCTGCACGACGTATACATAAACACCGGGCGGTTGTGGTTTGTTTTTATACGTTCCATCCCAGCTATAGTTATTGGCGGCACTGCCTTCAAAAACCACCTGGCCATAACGGTTGTACACCGCAAGTTTTACTTTGCCGTAATCAGCAAGATCTTTAATACGCCATACCTGGTTAATTATGCCTGATGGATTAAAGGCACTGGGTATAAAAATGTTTCCAATAACTTTTATAAATACGCTGTCGTAACCCTTGCACCCGTTCACATCTGTTGCTTCCAGTATAAACAACTGATCGTTTTTAATAGTAGCCACGGGCTTTGCAGTTAATGCATTGTCTAAAAGACCGGCTGGTTGCCATTGATAACTTACCGCACCATTGCCTTGTAAAGTGTACGGTGTATTGGCAGTAACAGCCGCATCATTGCCGGCGCTTATGGCGGCATTGCGTACATCAATCAATTCTGTCTTTTCTGCCGAACATCCGTTTGCAGTGCTTGCAGTTAATGTTGCATTGTAACTACCAGGAGCAACCGGTGGAAACGAAACGTTAATGCCATTTGCAGTTTGAGTCCCGTCGAAGATCCAGTTATAGTTTGTGATGTTACCAACAGCATTACTGCTTGCCAATGCAGAAAATTCAAGCGGTTTACCAGCACAGGTAGTATTCAATGAAAATGCGGCCTCCGGAATACTTTCAATAAACAGGATCACACTATCAACAGTACTGCTGCATCCATTGGCGCCGGTTGCAATATAGCGTACTATAAAATTTCCAGGCAATACATACATATGTGTTCCTGACAAAACAGTGCTGCTGTCTCCATCTCCAAAATACCATTGATGGGTTGCGACAGAACCATTTAATACTTGTGCTGAAAAATTAACGGGAGTGCCTGCGCATCCGTTGCCAACCTGGGCAGTTACCTGCGGTTGTTCCTCTACAACAATATTTTTTATTGCGGTATCGCTGGCACAACCCTCGCTGGAAACTACCAGGTTTTTTACGGTATAATTTCCAGCAGGTTTTATCAGTTGCAGTGAGTCATTGTTTTCACCTTGAGGTATGTCGTTTATCCACCAAAGCAGGTTGCTGATTGCTGTATCCGCTATACCGGCAGTTGCAATAATATAAAATGGATTGTTCGCACATACATTAGAGGTTTGATTGAGTATTACTACAGGCTTTTCTTTTATTACTACAGTTTGTGTTACAGTATCACTGCAGCCGCGGCTACTGGTGGTAGTTAGTGTTACCGGAGCCGGCCCATAAGTTGAAAAAGTAAAGACCGGGTTGCTTTCAGCGGAACCCTGCCCATTACCAAAATCCCAAAGCCAGGATTGAAGTGTATCGGCTGCTACTATACTGTTATCATTAAAAATTACTTCAAAATTGCCGCAATCAGTGGTTGCAGTAAATGCTGCTACAGGCTTCGCCTTTACATAGAGAAAGGAGGAAAAAGAGTCACTTACTGCACAACCAACCCTGCTGCTTACAGATAGCTGTACCCGAAAACTGTCAAAAGAAGGGAAGGTGAATACCGGGTTTTCATCAGCGCTGCTGCCAAGCAATACATTTGAAGCAGTGAAAAAATCCCAGTTGTAAACAGGGTTAGTATTACCGTTAGTTTCGGAATTGTTTGTAAAGGATATACTGAGAGCGTCACAAAGTATATTGGTTGTAAATGCAGCCATGGGTGCTTGCAAAACAGTTACCGTAATGTCATCCGACAATACGCCACAGTCAGAAATAACAGTACAAGTGTATGTGCCGCTTTCTGTTATATAAATGGTATCCTGTGAGGATAAGAATCCATTGCTGCCGGTAAATTCATGGTTGCTGTTGGGCTGGTTGATATATATTAACGCAATACTGTCGCCGGGGCAAATCGTTGTGTCATTGCCGAGATTAGGTGGCGTTGCCTGTAAACGGGTGTTGATATATTTAGTGACCGTATCACATCCAAAATTATTGCAGGCAATTAATTGCACCGGGAAAATTCCTTCATATGTAAAGAACACGTTGCTAATGTTTGGAAAGCAGCTGCTGTCTGCATTTGACAGATCGGCCTCCAGAGGAAAGATCCATCTGAAAACAGCAGGATCATTTTTTGAACTGTCAATAAATCTGATTGCGGTGTTCAGGCAAATGGTTGAAGTGTCATTATTTGGATTGCTGTAATCAGTTACAAAATTACTGATGGGTTTTAAGGGCGGCACACATTCAAGGGTGATAATAGCCGGGTCTGCTGTTATGGTATTGGCAAGATTGGAGGTTGGCGCCGGTACATAAAAGGATACCGGTGTGTTGAACGATGTATCTGTAAGGATACTCGACAATTTCCTCACCGCAAAGTCCGCATTGGAATGGTAGCAGTTTCCGGTGTTGCCAGCAGTATCCAGGTAATATAGAAATGCACTGTTCAAATTCGTCCTGATGGAAAAGATGATATTATCCTTTACTTCAACAATATCATCCGACACCATAAAGGCAGGGTTTAAGCTGTCTTGCCGGATGAACATATTTTTACTCCATTGCATATTCAGTGCAGTATCAAAATTCAATACAGGAACAGATACATAGCTGTTGTTATTATAGATAATTGAATTCTGCAGTGAAATAAAGAACAGGTTTTCCATTACCGTGACTGAATGATCACTCACGGCTATTTTGAAAAAACGTCCATCGTTGGTTTGACCACAATTCTTTTTGCTGGTGCCAACAAAAGCAATGGTATTGCCAGGTGCGGTACTTAATTGTGAATCTAATTTTATAATGATGCCACCTGCTGTAGCCGAAGGATTGGCTGAAGAATCCACTCCGTTGAAATAATAGAAACCATTTTTATCACTACTAACGCCATAAATGAAAAAAGAAGAAGGCGTAGTGATTTTTTTGTTTCTTATGATCCTTAGATTATAATCAAACTGAATAACACCAGACACTGTCACATTATCTCCAAAAAAGCCAACCCTGTCAAAGTAGGCCGCAGTAATGGTGTTATTAAAGCCTTGCTCAATGTCGCCAATAATAACGGGCAGGTCTGCAGATCTGATGAAAGTTCCGTCAGGAGATAATATGATCAATGACCTGCTGTTAGTTGCAAAGCAATTAAAAAGGATGTTTCCATTGGATAAAAGAACGGCTTTGTAAAAATCGTAAGGATAGTAATCCGGTATAAAAGTATTTGAATTGTCGGTTTGTGGTATCGTTTTCTTCCAAACGATACTGCCAGTGGAACTTATCTTTAACATGGATACCCTGGAGGTGGTACCAGCGTCAATACCTATAGTATATAGATTGTTATTGGCATCCTCACATATACCCCTTATTAAATAGCGGCTTACTTTAATTGAAACCACCTGGTTGTTCAAACTATCATATTTTGTAATGAATGAGCTCCCGTCATCATTACCCCCGTTTATATATTCACAACCCGTTTGTATATAAGATTGGCCAAATCCTTTTACCATTACGCTGGATTGCAGGGAGGAGGGTGCAGAAGTGTATTGAATATTCCTTTGCCCGGCTACCTGGCCTTTAACAGAAGGGAAAAAAATATTGACCAGCGTTATACATACAACAAAAGGATAAAGTCTCATTATTTATTTTACTAGCCAAAAAAATTGGGATATAGTTGATGCATATACAAAGTATCAAATGCATCTAAAATTTCTTTAAGTTGTTTAAACCATCAGATCATTCCTGTACAAATGGTTAATCAGTTGTATACCGTTGCAGAGGCAAAATAATATCATATAACGCAGAAGGGTTGATTACAAAAAATAAACCCTCCAACAATCTGGAGGGTTTAGTGTTATTGAGGGGTTACAGTGTATCTTTTATGTAAAGTTTATCTGTTGTTGATATTTTTTTTAAGTTATAATGCAATTTGTTTTTCAACCATCATTTTACGCATGTTGATCAGCCCATAGCGCATTCTGCCCAAAGCGGTGTTGATGCTGCACTTGGTGAGTTCAGCAATTTCTTTAAAGCTCAGGTCTGCATAGTGACGCAGGATGATCACTTCACGCTGGTCTTCGGGAAGCATGTCGATCATTTTACGAACACGATCATGGCTTTGATTTTGCATCATTTTTTGCTCTGGGCTGGCCTCGTTAAAATTCAGCACTTCAAAAATGTCGCGGTCATCGCTGGTTTTGATACTTGGACTGCGTTTTACCTTGCGGAAATGGTCAACACACATATTGTGTGCGATCCTTAATGCCCATGGTAAAAATTTTCCTTCTTCCGTGTAGCGGCCACCATTGAGTGTATCAATGATACGGATGAAAACGTCCTGGAAAAGATCTTCTGCCAGGTACTTGTCTTTAACAAGCAGGTAGATAGATGTGTAGATCTTGTCTTTGTAGCGGGAAACTAAAGTTGACAATGCTTCGGTGTTTCCTTCTACATACTGGTGTACCAATTGTTGGTCTGTTAGGCTTGACAGGCTCTTCATAATTAGGCGGTTTTTGGTTTGTTATAGATTTGGATAAGTGCCAATAGAAGAGACAAAATGAGGAAGCTGTAGAAGCGCTTGATGTGCTAACGGCTTTTCAAAGTGTTTCGGATATTGGTAGTGCTAAAGTAGAGTGAAATTGTATTGAGCACACTTTTTTTTAACGATTTTTTGGTACAAAATGCAAAATCGGGCGTTAGTACTCGGCATTTAAGAACAACTACGAATGTGGATATCGTAGATCTACGTTACCCTTATTCGGAATTCCGATTTTTACTCGTTTTAATCAGATATTTTTGCAGCTTTACAACTATGGCAACCAAGGAAAAATTACAGACTGTTACAAAATCTTCGCTTTCTGCAACAGACGGGATACAGATAAAAGGTGCAAGAGTGCATAACCTGAAGGATGTAACGGTTACGATACCACGAAACAAGCTGGTGGTGGTGACAGGCGTGTCAGGTTCTGGCAAATCTTCGCTCACGATCGATACTCTTTTTGCAGAAGGACAACGCCGTTATGCAGAAAGCCTGAGTGCATATGCACGGCAGTTCATGCAAAGAATGAATAAGCCTGATGTGGATTATATCAAAGGTTTGTGTCCTGCTATTGCTATAGAACAAAAAGTGATTACCCGTACTCCAAGAAGTACGGTTGGCAGTATGACGGAGATTTACGACTACTTACGCTTACTATATGCACGGGTGGGGAAAACTATTTCACCCGTAACAGGAAGAGAGGTAAAAAAAGATGATGTGGCAGATGTGGTGAAAGCAATTAAGGAATTAAACGAAGGTGACAGGGTTCTGATTGTTGTGCCTTTCAAAAAACATGCAAAGCGTAATACGAAGGAAGAGCTTAATATTTTACTGCAAAAGGGTTTTTCAAGAACGGCCTCCCCGTCCCGTCAGGACGGGGCCAAAGGAGGGGCTTTAGAACCTTCACGTATTGAAGAATTGTTAGAGATGCCGGATAAGTCTCTTCCTGAAAAAATGTTTTTGTTAGTAGACAGGCTTGTTGTAAAGGCGTTTGATGAGGATGATATACACCGGATTTCAGATTCTGTTGGTACCGCTTTTTATGAAGGTGAAGGTGAAATGCTGGTTGAAGTGAACGGTAAACAAATGCTTCATTTCAGTAATAAGTTTGAAATGGATGGGATACAGTTTGAGGAGCCTGTTCCCAATTTATTTTCGTTTAATAATCCTTTTGGCGCCTGCCCCACCTGCGAAGGTTTTTCTCAAATACTCGGCCTGGATGCAGACCTGATCATTCCAAACAAACAGTTAAGCCTGTACGAAGAAGCGGTGGCTCCCTGGAAGGGTGAAAAGCTGGGCTGGTGGCGGGAACAGTTTATAAAAGGAGCAAAGAGTTTTGGTTTTCCTATTCATAAGCCCATTATTGACCTTACAGAAGAACAACTGCAGCAATTATGGGAAGGACGTAGTAATGTATTAGGAATAAATGATTTCTTCAAAGAAGTTGAACAAAATTTATATAAAGTACAATACCGGGTTTTACTAAGCCGGTATCGTGGCAGAACACAATGTACAGATTGCAAAGGTTACCGCCTTCGCAAAGAAGCACTGTATGTTAAGGTAGCAGAAAAGCATATCGGGGAGTTGTGCAATATGCCAGTAAGAGATCTGCAAACATGGTTTAGCAAACTTGAATTAACCGCTTACGACGGGCAGGTGGCGAAAAGGATCCTGCTGGAAGTAAATCACCGGATTAAAACATTGATGGATGTTGGCTTGGGATATCTTACGCTCAACCGGCTGGCCAATTCATTGAGTGGTGGAGAAAGCCAGCGTATCCAGCTAACCAGGAGTCTTGGCAGTAATCTCACCAATTCATTATATATATTAGATGAGCCAAGTATTGGCCTGCACAGCCGCGATACAGAGCGGTTAATTGCAGTATTGAAAGAATTGAGGGATTTGGGCAACACTGTTGTAGTAGTGGAGCATGATGAGATGATGATGAGGGAGGCAGATCATATTATTGACATGGGGCCACTGGCCAGCCACCTGGGCGGTGAAGTGGTGGCCGCCGGTAATTATGATGAACTGATTGCAAATGATAAAAGTCTTACTGGGAAATACTTATCAGGTGTGTTTAAAATAGAACCGCCGAAAAATGTGCGCAAATGGAAACGAAGTATTAAAGTAGAGGGCGCAAGACAAAACAACTTAAAAAATATTTCAGTCGAATTCCCATTGGGTGTGCTTTGCGTGGTGAGTGGTGTAAGTGGCAGTGGCAAAACAACCCTGGTAAAACAAATTTTATACCCGGCTTTACAGAAAATAAAAGGGGAGGGCGTTGATAAAGCTGGCATTCACAAAGCCATAACAGGTGATATAGATGCCATTTCTCAAATTGAAATGGTTGACCAGAACCCGATCGGCAAATCTTCGAGGAGCAACCCCGTTACCTACATAAAAGCCTATGATGAGATAAGGGAACTGTTTAGCAGGCAGCCGCTGAGTAAGATACGGGGCTTTCAGCCAAAGCACTTTTCCTTTAACGTAGAAGGGGGAAGGTGTGATGCCTGCAGTGGCGAGGGTGAACAAATAGTGGAAATGCAGTTTTTGGCAGATGTGCATTTGACCTGTGAAGTTTGCGGCGGAAAAAAATTCAAAGAGGAAGTATTGGAAGTTACCTACAAAGAGAAAAGCATTTATGATGTATTGGAAATGAGTGTAGATGAGGCGATTGATTTTTTTGCAGGCGATCCTGAAGTGGCAAGAAAGATACAGCCATTAAGTAATGTTGGCCTTGGATATGTAAAATTGGGGCAATCCAGCAATACATTATCCGGTGGAGAAGCACAAAGGGTGAAACTGGCCTCTTTTCTCGGTAAGGGTAAGGCAAACGGACAAATTCTTTTCATCTTTGATGAACCCACTACTGGGCTTCATTTTCATGATATAAAAAAATTATTGACTTCTTTCAATGCATTAATAGAGCAGGGGCATACTATTCTGGTAATTGAGCACAATACTGATGTTATCAAGAGCGCAGACTGGGTAATTGACCTTGGTCCGGAAGCAGGCGATGCTGGTGGTCATGTTGTATTTACCGGCAAACCGGAAGATCTGAAGAAGGAAAAGAAAAGTCATACAGGCCGGTTTTTGTGATCCGGCGAATTTAAAATAAAGGAATAAAAATGCCCCGCCAAAAGCAGGGCATCCTTTTTTACAGAGTAAAATCGTTTTTTTGAATCCTTTTTCTGTTTACCGCAGGCGGTCACTTTCCTTTATCAGCTTTTCATCTTTATTGATGTTTATTGCAGCCAGAACAAAAAACAGGATGATACCGGCATGCAATACCGAAGTGAGTGAATACGCTCCCTGGCCCGCTACAAATTTCGATGTGATCGTTTGATAGTACAAAAATATCAGCAGCGCTTCCAATATAATACCCAATACACAGAGCCTTAACTGTACCACCCTGTTTTTATACAAACCAATTGCGATCAATGCAATTAACCCAATGGCCACTGTCAACAAAAGTAACCACCATGGGTTCGACATACCGGTAAGTTTCGTATAAACGGGCGCCGGATTACCCTCCACCGTCATCAGGCCGCTGTAAAAATGAAGTTTGAG
>Ga0116157_10003342_pt1 | contig 15404 bp, 17 predicted proteins | sample AD_UKC048_MetaG_FD_89882 | JGI IMG/M metagenome (GOLD analysis project Ga0116157, IMG submission 89882) | Active sludge microbial communities of municipal wastewater-treating anaerobic digesters from USA - AD_UKC048_MetaG | ecosystem: Engineered > Bioreactor > Anaerobic > Digestate | place: USA...
ACGAAGAGCATCAATATCTTTCTGATACGAACCATTCCGGGTTCGAGCAGCTTCTAGTTCCCGAGCAGACTGCTCCAAAGCCGTTTCTTTCTTGTGGATTTCCGCCTCCTGGTTCTTCATCGTGTCCTGGGCCGCCTTCAGGTCCCTCTGCCAACCCTGCAACTTCACCTCATAATTTTTCTTGAGAGCCTCTTCCTGGGCTGAAAGGGTTAGATCCTTCTCTCTCAACTGGGCCTTAAGTAATTTCACTTCTTCATCCGCAGCTCTCTTAGCCTGACTGATCTGTCCCGGGAGGGCCGCTTTCTGATCTGCCAACTGCTGCTCCAAAGCCACGACCTTATCCTGCAAAAGGGCTTTCGCGGCTGCCGCTTTCTCAGCCGCAATCGCATCCGCCTGCCGGAGCTGTTGCTCCATCTCCGTTATTTTCTTACGCAAAGTGTCTTCCTGTCCAGCCGCTTTATCCTTCTTACGCTGGCGCTCCAGACGCAGATCCTCTTCCAAGCCAGCCACTTTTTCCTCTAACGGCTTCCGGGACAGCTCAATCTCGGCTTCCATTTTCTTTTGTGCCTGCTGCATTTCAGCCATTAAGTCGTCGATTCTTTCCATAAGCGGTTTCCTGGCCTGTTCCACTCTTTCGGGCAAGGATTTTTCTAAAGACTGAATTTCCTCCCGGAGGGCCACGTTCTCTTTCTGCAAATCTTCCTTTTCACGGAGGGATTTCGCTGATTCTTTTTTCTCCGCGGTCTTCAAGTCTTTCTCTAACGCCACGATCTGCTGCCGCATTTCTCTTTCCTGGTCTTTCGCGTCTTTGATAATTTTCTGTTTTTCCCCTTCCGCCGCGGCGATCCGCTGCTCTGTCTGGTTCAATTTTTCTTGCAAAGAAAAGACGGTCTTGTCTTTTTCTTTCAAAGCCGCCTCCGCCCCCTCAACCTGCTTTCTCATCGCACCGGTTTTCTCGTCGACCAACCGGTCTGCCCGGCGGATCTCGCCGGCAAGCTGTTCTTCCGCCTCGCGCAGCCGCGCTTTCAACTCCCCATTTTCCTTCAACAAAGGCTCCTGCGCGTCGCTCAATTTTTCTTTCATCGATTTTTTCAAGGCCGCATTCTCGCTCGTAAGCTCTTCCACCTTGCTCAATAACGGCCGGCGGACTTCTTCTATTTTCTGCTGTTCCGTTTTGGGGACGGCATCCAAGCGGGCCTGAAGCTCATCAATTTTCTTCTGCAACGGTTCCCGGGCCTCTTCAATCTTCCTAGCCAGGGAATCCTCCTTTTTATCCCGGCGGGCGGTTAAATCCTGAATACGCGCCTGCAAGTCTTCCATCTGTTTAACCAGGCGGGTATTTTCCCCCTTTAACGACTCAATCTGCGACTCCCCGTCACGGATAAACGCCCCTTTCAGCTGCAACTCTTGATTTAATCCCCGTATTTCCTGTTCTAAAGCCGTTTGAGCGGCAGCGCCTTTTTCCTTCAAAGCCATATCTGCCTGCTGAAGCTTCTTTTCAAGGCCCTCCAGGTCTTTTTTTAAGGTTTCATTCTCCCGTTTAAGGACGGCCAGCTCCTTTTCAAAGGCCGCCTTTTCAACTGCGCTGGCTTGCCGAGCGTCGGCTTCCCGGAGCTTCTCCTCAAGCGATTGAATCCTTTCCTCCCGTTGCTTGTTGTCTTTCCTTAATTCAGCGACAATTCTTTCCAATTCCGCCCGGCCCTCATCCGCCGTCCCTTCTCGATTTTTTATAGCCGCTTGCGCCTCTTTCAGTTCCTGCGTGCGCGTTTCCAGTTGTTTCTGAAGAACACCCCCCCGGTTTTCCAATTCCAGGAATTTCCCCCTAAACAGCTCCACCTGGCTTTCCGCCTCTTCCAGCGCATCCTTCATCTGTTGGTTTTCATCGCGCAGGGCCTCATATTTTCTCAGAAGGCTTTCCACCTTTTCGGTTAAGCTGACTCCTTTATCTTTAGCCCCGGCCCCCGTTACCATGATCAATGACAGAATCACCCCACACAAAAAAATCATCACTACGCGCTGGGAATATTTTTTCATAAAATGACCTCTCTTTTTAAAAAGGAATATAAATAGACACGTCCTTTTCGGGACAGTTGGATAAAGTATTAGTTTTTATTATATTATGAATTTTTTATGAACAAAAATAAAAACACAATAAATTCACGGGCCTTATATTAAATTCAAATCCTTCCTATAAAACAAAATTTATCTGTTATATAATATTTTATTATATTTCCGGCGATAAAAAACAAGGGGCAACATTGTTCAACATCATTTTCAAAAAACAAAGATGCCTGATGAAAACCGCGGGATTATCCCTCATGCTTCTGGCCTTCGGCCTCACGCCGGCGTTCAGCCACCCCCCCCGCGAAGGGAAACACAAGACATACTATTCCTCGGGAAAATTAAAATCTCAAGTAACATATGTCGCCGGGCAAAAACACGGCATTGAACAATTTTTTGATAAAAACGGAAATGTCCTCCACGAATATTACTATCAAAACGGAGAACGGCAGGGCGAAGTCGAGCTGGAACCAAGAAGGAATTTCGGGGGGATGCGGTTCATCAAATCCCCCCTGTTCTGGTTTATTCTTCTGGCCAGCGCCGTGATGATATGGTTTTTGACCAGCAAAATCCTTCTTAAAAACCGGCCATTTTAAATTGTTCATGCCACCCCTTAAAAGGAGTCGTGCCGTGCTGTCCTGGATTAAAAAATTATTCGGTCACGCCGTCGGTATGAATAACGGTCTGGGCCTGGTTCGTGTCGACCTTCGTTCCAACCATAAAATTCAACTTCAGCAACAGGGAACGCAGCCCATTCTCGACGAAAACGATGAAAAGACCGCGCATCAACGTGTTGTGGCCAGCCATCAAAAAGACAGGGACCTCATCAAACAAATCGGCCGGCGATTGAATGCTGTCGGGGGCTTGGACAAGAAAAAGCTGATCTGTTGCCGGTCGGATAATAACAGAGGAAACACCCGATGGATTGAAATGATATGGAGCGGCGTCGGGCCATGGGTGGGATAGCCCTGCTTTGCGCGGGCCCTTCTTTATATTATTTGCTCTTCCTCAAAAACATCTTCTCCTCCGAGTCCCAATAATACTTTCCCGATCGAAGCCCTTTCTCATAGTCACCGATAAAATCGTTGAGGCTATAACCCAAATGCCGCCTCAGCACATTGTCCTGTCGATACTCGATGATCTGTCCGATTTTTCCGGCCCGGGCCGGAAAAAGATCCAGGCAATAATAATCGCCGTACGCTGTTTTTGCGAACGGAATCCACATCGGATACCACCAGAAAGCCCGCACAGGGCCGTCCGACGCCCCTTTCGTCAGAAAATCCACCCGGTTGGCATGAGCGGTCTTCATTCTTTTCCAGTTGATTTCAATGTCTTCCAACGACAATAATTCATAACCGTTCAGCAAGGCCGGCAGGCCTTCAGGCTTTTGCCCGTTCATGGACAGATACAACACCCGGAAATCCTGAGGAAGCTTCCGGCCCACCATCCTTTCAAGCTGATCCAGCGCTAATGGTTCGGTGGGAGGGTTCAAAGTCTTGACGATATCCGGATGATGCTCCCTTAAATAACCGACAAGGGCTTCCGTCGCCTCGCTCATAGACCGGGTTTCCGTATAGGTCATGGGAGCCTCCGGATCCTCTCTAAAAAATCCCTGTTTAGAACAAGAAACCGCGAACAACAAAAATGCCACGCATAAAAACTGTTTTTTCATAAAAGACCTCCCTCTCACCACGGGAATTCAGCGCCCAGGACCATCCGACTTATAACTTTTTTAACAAAATCCGGATCGTCTGTCGACCCTCTTTTTATAATCACCTCAAAAAACTTTAAAAGACTGTTCTGTCTCCTGCTTGTCTAAACAGTGCCCCCGCTGGCAGGTCAAGACAGATCAACCCGGCGACACCCTGGCCGGTGCCGGGCGCGCTGAACGGGGATCATGTTCCCGTTGGCAACGAGGACAGGTCAAAACCTTCCGGTTAAAATCCATGGGGATTTTAATCACAAGGCCGCAGGCACAGGAAATAAACAAATAGTTATTCAAAACCCGCATCAAATCTCCCAAGTCCCGGGCTTTTTGTTTCGAAGAACGGGGATCCTCCGCCGAGGCGGTAGATGGGCGAAGAGGGACACTCTCGGAATCCGCCAAAGCCGACGAAGGCATCAACGACGCGTTCCCTTTCACTTTTGAAAAAGCTTCGGCATACTGTTTATAATTTGCCCCTTTCATCATGGACCGTAAAATTTTAATACGCTCCTCGACAGGGGGATGGGTGCTGAACGCGTTAACCATATTACGCGAGGATGCTTTCAGGGGATTGATGATGTACATCGACGCCGTAACCCGGTTCGCGTTCGCGAGTTGAATATCCGGACGGGATATCTTTTCCAAAGCAGACGCCAGCCCTTCCGGATAACGGGTCAGGCGCACGGCCGAAGCGTCGGCGAGATATTCCCGCCGCCTCGATAAAGAAAAATAAAACAACCGGGCCAGAATCGGAGCGAGGATCGCAAACACGATCGCGACCACCATCATCACCGCTTGCGCCTGGGAATTGTCCCGGGAAGAGCTCCGGTAACGCCTGGAGCTCGCCGAGTAGTACTGGCTCCTCCAGAAGGATTCCGAAAGGATCACAATGCTCCCCAGCAGGACCCCCGCGAACGTCATGTAAAGAACGTCCCGGTTTATCACATGAGACATTTCATGAGCGATAACGCCCTGCAACTCATCGCGGTTGAGCATGGACAACAGGCCGGCGGTGACGGCAATGGCGCTTTTTTCCGGGTTGCGTCCGGTCGCGAACGCATTGGGGGCCGGGCTGTCGATAATATAAATGCGCGGCATGACCGGCAGGTTCGCGGCGATCTTCATTTCTTCAACAACATTAAATAACTGCGGGTGAACATGACGGTTCACCTCTTTGGCCCCGCTCATGGACAATAAGATGGAATCCCCTGAAAAATAACTGATCAGAGACAGGACAAACCACAACAGCGCAGCCATCATCATCCCCAGGATCCCGCCGTCCTGATGCGGCACCCAGGCCACCCCGATTGTATACCCGAGCGCCAACAGGCATCCTCCCATGGCCATAAAGAGGAACCAAGACTTACGCTGATTTTCCTTTATAAGTTCCCACATTATCATAATTGAATCTCTTAAAACTGCACTTTAGGAGCCGCTCTCTCCGCTTCCTGTATCTCAAAAAATTCCTGTTTCGTAAAATTCAGTATCCCCGCCACGATATTCGAGGGGAACATTTCAATTTTATTGTTAAAAAACAGTGCCTGATCGTTATACGCCTGGCGCGCGAAAGCGATCTTGTTTTCCGTCGATGTCAGCTCCTCTTGCAGGGCAAGAAAATTCTGATTCGCTTTTAAATCAGGATAATTCTCCACAGCCACGAAAAATTTGCTCACCGCATCGCTAAGCAGGCCTTCGGCCTTGGCCTTGTCCCCGATACTCTGGGAGCTCATGGCCTGGCTCCGGGCGTTCACGATAGCCTCCAGGGTGTCCCGTTCATGTTTCATGTACCCCTTGGCGGTCTCAATAAGGTTAGGGATCAGGTCGTGCCTTCTTTTCAGTTGAACGTCAATTTGAGACCAGGCGTTCTTAACCTGGTTACGCAATCCGACTAACGCGTTATACGTGTTAATCACATAAAAAACAACCATTAATAAGCCGCCCAGAAAAATTAATAAAGCAAGCATCATGGTCTCTCCTCCTTAGGTTGATTGTTTCCAAACATATCCTTCAACAAATCAAGAACCCGGCTGTTCAATCCCGCGCTTCCCGCAGCCAGGACATCCTGCAATTCTTCCGGGTCAAACCATATCCCGTGTTGCGCCGGGCAGCGATCCAGGCGCACGGGGCCCCGGATACCCGCGCAAAAAACCTTTTCCATCCCTTTCAAACATATGGGGCATTGCCGAGCCTTCTCCGTCAAAGGGCCCGCCGGACGGAAAGACTGCAAAACCGCCGTCCGGTCCGTTTCGCTGTCCAAGAGCAGTTCAAGCTCCCCGGAATCAAGCCAAATTCCCCCGCAGGTCAAACAATGATCAATTTCCACTTCAGCCAGCTCAAGGACAACCATCACGTCCTGGCATACCGGGCATTTCATGAAAAGGCCTCCTTCCAGCAATCAACCGGCTGCTTTAAAAACCGGCGCCCCGGATCACAGGCGTCGATTCACTATATTATTCAGCACACGAAAAGTCTATTACAAAATCTGCGCTCAATTACACCCCCGCCCCTTTCCGGTTTCACGACGGAACAGGTTCTGATTGGGACAGCAACGACCGATAAACATGGACATAAGCCATCAATGTCACCGGCACGGTTATCAACAAACCAACGACCAAACACAGAATCCCGCCAAGGTTAATGAAGCCTATAACGAACATAAAAACAAAAAGGGACAGTTTCGCCCCAGAGGTCAATTCCGCGCTTTTCTTGAAAGCCTCTTTGATGCCCAGATTCTTGTCAAGGATCAACAGGGCGTACATCTGATATTTCATGCCCCAGATCACCCCGGGAACCACCAGCAGCAATAACCCGCCCAGCACAATCAAGCTGTACAGCAACGATGCCAGCAAATATTTAACCGCAAGATGTGCGTATGAAAAAACTTCCCGTGCCGACGCCGGTTCGTTGTCGTAAACTTTAAGAAAAATTTTAATCAGCCCGACTTGAGCGATCCATTTGATGATCCATAACACCAGCGCGATCCCATAAAATTTATATCTTGACGGAGGGACATACCGCAACGCTTTAAGAAAAACCCGAATAATTTCAATTTTCTTGTCCTCGAACTCCGCGCCCAGGGCCATGTTGCGGACATCGTTCATATCGGTAAACTTGTCCCGGATCACTCCATCCGGGGTGATATAACCGTTCTGCACCAGATCGGCGTATAAAAGCTCGGGATGATCCGCAACCGCAGAAAAATCCTCTTTAAAAACTTTCCGCTGATGGGCCAGCTTGTTTGTGATGTCCGTTACAAACTGCAGAAGCCCCAAAAGCAGTATCAACCCCAAAAACAAGCCCAAATGAGCCTTTGTTGTTTTCCAGCCATACCGAAGCGCTTCGCTTTTAGAAAAACTTTTCATACAAACCTCCTGGTTACAGCTTTGCCCGTTTGCCCGCAGGCGGTCGCCCTTTACGCCGCGAAACCTGGGCCTTGGCCTGCGGGCCGATTTTCTGGTCTAACGCGGTTCTTTCGATAAAATGGTCCTGATACATATCAAAAAATGCTTTAACAAGTGTCATGGCGCTCATCAGGGATTCCACGGGGCCGGCGCCGATGGCGGAGATCACCCGTGTGGTGAATGTTTCGATAAAAACCGGGCAGACCCAACTTTCCTTTTCTTCATGGCGCATCCGGAAAGGTTTTCCTACAATAATCTCCGCAGACATAATTTTCCCGTCATTCTTTTTGTAGCGCCACCGGTCACGGGCGATGACATTCTCAATTGTGTCAATCTTTATCATGATCCTTGCGGGAGCCAGGCTGCTGGCTTTCCATGGCCTCGATTTCATTAAAATATTCCTGCGCACAATCCGGGCACAACCCGTGCGAGAACACCGCGTCTGACCGCTCCTGAATATATCGTTCAATCTGGTTCCAATATCCTTTGTCATCGCGTATTTTCTTGCACTTGGCGCATATCGGCAAAAAACCCCTCAACTTCTTAATCTCGTTCAGAATCCTGTAATTGTAAGAGTGCAGCAAAATCCCGATGGCGCAGAAAGACCCCAGGAAAAAAATGTTTGAAAGAATTCCTCTCAAATCAAAAGGGGCGAGGGAAATAAGGAGAAAATGCTGCCCCAAAATAAATGAGATGACATATAAATAATGCCCGGGAGCCATATTGATCAAAGCGGAAATGGCAATAATAATCAAAAAAAGCCCGGCGTAATAAGGCGACCGGGCCCCTTCCCCGGTAATGTAACACATAAAAGAGATGGAAAAAGCCGCGATCACAAAGGAAACATTAATCAGGCCCACCGCGACCTTGTCCCGGACCCGGTTGACAACGACAAGCATTACGGAAAGGAACATAACGATAGCCGCCCGGATGCTGAATAGCGCCCATTTATGATCGGCGTAAATAAAACAATCCAGTATAAAAAATACTGGGAAGAAAATAATCCCTATCCAAAGGATCAGCCGGAAATTTTGCCGGTTTGTCTGCATGTCCTCTATCCTTTACCCCACTGGGCAGCATTCCTCCTCTGCCAGAGCCTGGTTCATTTTAACATAGTTAAACGAAATACCTCATTATTTTGCCGGCCAAAGGCGAATTTCATCTACTACAGGCAAGCGTTCCCCGGGCAAGACAGACTACACGGCTTCAACAAATTCCGGACGGTAACGGGCCGTCCCTTGCACACCCTTCATGGCGATATCATCAAGAATCAAAATCATGAACGCCTCATCTGGCACATTCCATTCACTTTCGATATGATAAATACTGGCTTTCTTAAATCCAAAACGCGGATAATACTGCGGCTGCCCTAAAACAATAATAAACGGGCAAGTTCTCGCCTTTAAAGAAAATATTCCCGTCCGCACCAATGTGGTCCCCACGCCCTTCCGCTGGAACTCCGGGAGCACCGCCATCGGTGCCAGCCCCATTCCGGTGACCGTCCGTTCTTTCATGGAAATCGAAGCGGGACTGAAAAGGATATGTCCAACAATGTGCCCTTGGTAAACAGCGACCAACGATAAGATATCGCGACAACTGTCTCTTAAAACATCCACGATCCGGCTTTCCTGCGCCTGTCCGAAGGCCAGGCGGTTCACTTCGCGGATGCCAGGGATATCCTGCGCCTGTTCCCCCCGGACAACAACCTCCTGCAATATCATCGCCCGTCTCCTTTAATGCGCACGCGATGGGCCGCTTAAGCCCCGTCGGGACAAGGATAAACAATATTCCGAGTCCGCCTTCATGCAAGACCCAAACACGCGTTAAATTATAACCGAAAAAGCTCCCCTCCCCAGAGGTGTCTTCCCAAGAATAATTCTTAAAAAAGGGCAGGGCCAAGCATTCGAGACGGTGCTATCCGGCAGCATCGAATAAAGTATCACCTCTTTGCTTCCACGCTGATAATCAGTTTAACGTCGTCGGCCACCACATACCCGCCCGCATCCATGGCCTTATTCCAGGACACGCCAAAATCCTGACGATTGATAACAGCTTCCCCGACGATTCCTATAACCTCCCCGCCCCCGAGAGGGTTAGCGTAAGGCCCGGAAATCTGCGCCGGGATCGAAATCGTTTTCGTCCGGCCCCGGATTGTCAGGTCCCCGACAATGACGACGCCCTGATCAGTTTTGTTCACGCCCCGGCTTTTAAATGTGATTAACGGGAATTCATCCGTTTTGAGAAACTCGGACGCGCGTAAATGATCGTCCCGCTGCTGAAGGCGGGTGTCAATGCTTTTGGCCCGGATCACAACATCAATTTTTGTTTCTGCGACATACTCGGGATCGTATATAACTGTCCCCTCATAATCGGTGAATTCGCCCTTGACCTCGCTCACCATCATATGCCTGACCGCAAACCCAATATTAGAATGAACGTGATCGATCGTGTACGTTCCTGCCGCAACAGCCGGGGCCGCTACCATCGCCCCGATGAACCCGCCCCAAAATAAAATTTTTAATATGAATTTGGGCATAAACCCCTCCGCATTATTTAAGAATCTTCACCTAGTGTCCTGCCGTCGAAAGCCAAAGAAGCTTATCATAACCCGGATATCTATCCGCCATGGGTAATAAAGAAAATAATATTATTCGTGCGGCCTCTTCACGACTTCCGAAATATAAACCCCGTCATTTCCAAGGTAACGGTAAACGATCGTGATCCCTTTTCTGAACAAAGGATATAACGTCCTGTCAGTCTGAAGTCCCTGCTTAACGTAAGGAGCCACTTCCTGGTCAAACACCGCCTTACTGATATCCTGAGACGAATAATTAACCAAGGTGCAAACATAGGTCAATTTTTTCCCCGGCCCCCCCTCGACGCGTTCCAGCTGCGTATCCTTATCCAGCATCTTCGGCAACTGGGAATTTATCTCGTTGATCGTTGACATAATCTCCTCATCCGCGAGCACAGAATGTTTCGAGTTATCCCAAGAGCGGAACAAAACAAGAGATAAAACCACCCCCAGAAAAACGGCAACGCTGCCGATGATCCATTTAAATTGTTGCGTCATATTTACCCCCTCCCTGTAAAAACAATATTCCCCTTCATTCCCCGCTATCTTTCTTAAAAGCCTTGAACTCAAACAGCCGGTCCGTCTGTTCGACAAAACCGGGAACAGGGCGGCCCGGCCGCACGCCAAAGACCGGCGGCTTCAAGACAATATCATATGGCGGCTCCCACGCGTAATATTCCGCGATGGACAGCCGCAGCCCGGCGAAAGAAAGCACCGTGACACCGGTGAACACACCAGCGAAAATTATTTTCTTTTTTGACGTCATATTTGCTGCAAACGTTAAGGTCGCGAACAACGCCGCGATAAAAAGCCCGCTATTGAGAACATACCCCAAAATGACGCCCGCCATTTTGCTGTTCGCATAGAACGAGATGTACTGAACAGCGTTGCCCACAAATTCGCCGAGAAGGAACCAAAGGCTGCAGATGGAAACATGTTCCCAAAAACACATTTTATGACGCAAAAGCCGGCCAATAAAGGCCCAGAACCCCGCCCATACCAAAACCGATGACACCACTCCGATGGGAGCCGGCAGCAGCTTAACCAGGCTTTCGTTTCTGGTGGTGCCCCAGTGGGCTTCCAGCAAGGCCAATCCTGCCACCGCAACCGCCAGCCCCCAGGCGAAAACCGGGTTGCCGGTCAGTTTCAAAAAAGCGTTGTTTTCAACGAGCGCGCGGGCCGGCGCGACCGGGTGCGTTTGAAGATAAATGCGCAGTCGGGTCTTCCCGATCAAAATTTCGGTGCCGGAAGGCACTTCGATTTCGCGCCCCAGGTGTTTCACCCCACCAATATACGTTCCGTTCTCCGACCCCTCGTCCCGGACCCGGACGACCTCCCCGGCCCTTTCCACCACCAAATGCCGGGACGACACATACGGGTCGGATAAGATCACATCATTGTCGAAACCGCGGCCGACCGTGACCACCCCCGCCTCAAAGGCCCTGACCTCCTTGTGGGAACGGGAATCCGCCGTGATCTCAATCGCTATTTTTGCCACCGAATTTCCTCCATAAATTTCCGGATCAGCCTCTGCCCCGCTTCCTTGCCGACGCCCTTGACCGTAAACGCGCCCGTAAGGCCGCGGTCAAATTTATCCACCGTGCTTAAGACAAGATTAAGGTCAAAAAGCCGCCGAAACCGCTTATACTGCCGCACGCACAACGCGGCCTTCCATCGGCGGCCGGCGATATCCACAAAATCATCCCGGCATTGGAACTTAGTAAAAAATTCGTCCTCGTGGTTCTGAAAAGGGAACGCGCTCCCGTAATCCTCAACAATATGATTGTAGAAACGGAACGTGTTCATCCCCCTGTTGGTGTGCTGCAAAAACCAGTAGGAATAATCCGCGGTGGTCACCTGCTCATTGATATAAATCGCGTCCTCGCTGCTGCACGCTGTGCGGACCTTGACCATAAGCTCTTTATCTTTATCTTCCGTTTTGCTCCAGCATTTGATCGGGACCGCGATCTCACCGGGGATTAAAATATCCCCCATCCCCACATGATCCCAGGAGGAACCCAAGAGGCTTTCAATAAACTGGTCCTGTTGCGCAAGCACCTGCTGTTCGATAACGGCTTCCAGGTTTCCCTGCGGGGCGCCCGCCTGTCCCCCCGCTTCCTGGTAAAGGTCTTTCAAGAACTCGACCGGCACCAGAAAGCTGACATCATTTCCCATTGTCGAAACATTAACGCCGATCACCTCTCCTTGGCGGTTTAACGCTGGGCCGCCGCTCATCCCCGGGTTCAAAGAGCCGGAAAACAGAATTTTACGGTACATGGACTTTTCCATGAGGCCGTTAAACGTGCCTTCAATAATCGACATCCCCAAGTCATAAGGGTTGCCCATGCTGAAAATTCGCTCGCCCTTGGCCAGCTGTGAATGCCCCAATTTCAAGGAAGCGCCAGCCCCCTTCTCATCCCAAAGGACGGCCAAATCATGAACCACATCAAAAGAGATAAGTTTCAGGTTGGCAAAAGAACCATTTTCGTCCAGGGATTTGATTTGATACTGCCCCGGTTTCATCACGTAATCCGAGATGACGTGATAATTGGTGACCACATACCCATCGGTACTGATAAAAAACCCAGAGCCGGCCGTTGATTTTTCACCGGTGGCCTGGTCAACAACCCTGATCTGAAAAACGCTCTTCCGGGACTGCTCAAACAGCCGCGCCCCCTCATCGGTCAAAGCCGTTGCCGCCCCCGTCAGAAGCGACCAGGCAGCCAGGGCGAGAAGCCCTCGCCGGACGGCCTTCCTAAAACTGTACCGGCAAAAAAAACGCGGTGGGATCATGACACGGTGCCGCCTTTCACGCAAAAACGTGTTCATCTTCAATTGCCTTTAAAACTTTTTTATTATAGCTTATTTTAATAGGAATACACTTTAAATAATTCCGAAAAGTTCATAATCGGCCGTTTATTTCCAGGAATTCTTTGCTATAATGAATTCGATCTTTCTTTAAAATCTTTCCTAAAAGGGGCATAATCGCAGGGAGGATAAATTGCTGGCACCGCTATTGTCTGTCGTCATCCCGATGATGAATGAAGAGCAGAACGTCATTCCGCTTGTTGAAAGACTGACCCAGGAGCTAAAACCCCTGGATATCCCCTATGAAGTCATCCTGATTAATGACGGCAGCCAGGACGCGACCTGGGAACAGATCCTTGCCGCCGCCCGGAATGACCCGCGCATCAAAGGGCTATCCCTCTCCCGCAACTTCGGCCACCAGCACGCCCTTTTGTCGGGGCTGCGCTTTTCATCGGGCAAAGCCATCGTCACCATGGACGGCGACCTACAACACCCCCCGGAACTTATTAAAGACCTGTTCGCGGCGTGGACCTCGGGATATAAAATCGTCAACACCAAACGGCTGGCCAGCAAGAAAACATCCTGGCTGAAGCGTCTGTCATCGCTGTATTTCTATAAATTGTTTTCCTTCCTCTCAGGCATCCCTGTTCAGGAAGGGAGCTCGGACTTCCGCCTCATCGACCGGCAGGTCCTGGAAAATATCGTGGGCATCAACGACGTTAACCTTTTCTTCAGGGGTATTCTAAGCTGGGTGGGCTTCCCCGCGACATGCGTTCCTTACCAGGAAGGACAACGCCTCTCCGGTAAAACCAAATACGGGCTGAAAAACATGTTCCGTTTTGCCGCGTCCGCCATCATCAGTTTCTCCTCCATGCCCATCAAACTGGGCATTTGGGTTGGAATCATCACCAGCGTATTCGCTTTTATGGAGTTGACTTTTATTATCATTAAATATTTCCAGGGCGTGACCGTCCCGGGATGGGCCTCCACCGTTGGGATCATTTCCGTGCTTTTCGGCATTCAGTTCATTCTTTTGGGATGCATCGGCATTTATATCGCCAGCATCCATGAATGCCTGAAAAACCGTCCTAAATTCATCGTGAACGAAAAATTCAATTTCTAGTGACTCTGCCCCGCACGAAACATCCTGACGCCTATTACTTTGAAAATTTGGGCCAGGATTTCGACCGGTTTATGTCCTCCTATGACGTGGAACGCCGGATCCGGCTGATATTTGACCAACTGCTCCACCAGGTCCCCCTCCCGGAGAACCCGGCGGTGTTGGAAATCGGGTGCGGGACCGGCAAAATTTCCAAACGCCTCAGGCAAATCACCGAGTCCCTCTCGGTCAACGACATCTCGCCGAAACTCACCGCCGACGTGGCGCAACGCCTGCACTGTGTTGCGCTGGCGGGGGACTGCGCCAACCTGCCTGCCGGCGAGGAAACATTCGACCTCATCGTCAGTTCGGAATGCATCGAACACACACCTCACCCCTACACAGCCCTGGCAGAAATGCGCCGTGTGCTGAAAAAAGGGGGGTGGCTCATCATAACAACCCCCAACAAACTCTGGTGTCCGGTTCTCTGGGCCGCTCAATTGTTAAAAATCCGGAAATTCTGCGGGATTGAAACGTGGACCTGGCCGCTAAAAACAAAAAAATGGTTGCGGGACGCGGAATTCGAAAACATCCGTTTCTCGGGATGCCATCTCTGGCCCTGGCAGATCCCTCTGTCCAAGCGGATACTGCCATGCTTTGACAGGTACGGTGAAGTCCTGTATCCGGTGATGATCAATTACGGGGTCCGCGCCCAAAAGAAAAAATAAATATTCCGAAAAGGCGACCTCCCGTTCTTATGCCCGTCTCCGGCGAAGAAATAAAATCAACCGATCAATCGATCAAATTCCTTAATACCGACCGCCGGGAACGTGGTGAATCCTATCCCTGTAAGCTTCGCCAATTCAAGCGAAATCTTCATAGCCTCGGCCGTCCCCGGGAAATCAATGATAAAGGCCAGGTCGTATTGGCCCAACAAAGCGTACATCGACTGGACTTTCCCCCCGGCCTTTTCAATCGCCACGATGGCTGTCTTCGTACGGGAAACGCTGGCCCCGTTCAACCCCTCTGATGAATATTTCCCTAACATTAGAAACGTCGCCATGGAACACCTCCTTGTTCATGACTGCAGGTTAATAAATTATGGAATGGAATTCCGGCAGTGGCGGAATCACGCGTCGCCCCTGCCATCTAAAGGGCGCGCCTGACACCCTAATAATCCTGATCAAATTCAATTTCACCTTTTACATCATAAGCCTTTCGATTTACTTTCTTTCCACTTTTATACGTGTCCACGTATTCTATCGTGCCGTCCGGCCGGTATATTTTCAATTTTCCATCTACTTTATCGTCCTGGCAAGTCCATTCCATGCGCAACGCCCCGGTTTCATAATACGCCTGAACCGGGCCGTCTTTCTTATCGTCCCGATAAGTCAACCTCATGCGCAGCGCTCCGGCTTCGGAATACGCCTGGACCGGGCCGTCTTTCTTGTCGTCTTTATAAACCCCTTCTTCCTGCACCTGCCCGCTTCCGTAATACACCCGATATGGCCCGTCTCTCCGTCCATCTTTAAATGTTCCTTCTTCCTGCAACTGTCCGTTCCTGGCATACACCTTATACGGGCCAGCCCGTTTACCGTCTTTGAACGTTCCTTCCTCCTGCAGTTGCCCGCTTCTGGAATACGCTTTATACAGGCCCTCTTTCTTGCCATCTTTATACGTCCCTACCATATACTGCTCTCCGTTCTTAGAATATGCTTTAACCGGGCCGTCTTTCTTATCCTCTTTGTAAGAACC
>Ga0116157_10003347_pt1 | contig 15395 bp, 26 predicted proteins | sample AD_UKC048_MetaG_FD_89882 | JGI IMG/M metagenome (GOLD analysis project Ga0116157, IMG submission 89882) | Active sludge microbial communities of municipal wastewater-treating anaerobic digesters from USA - AD_UKC048_MetaG | ecosystem: Engineered > Bioreactor > Anaerobic > Digestate | place: USA...
AATTTCATGTATCTATATATAAATAAAAAAACATCAAAAACTGATTTTTAATGAATTATTTTCATTTATTTTCATTATTTTTCATAAATTTATATAAAGATATTTAATACTATATAATACTAACACATTTCAACCAACAGATAGAATAGCAATAATAACTATAAATGACGTTATAGTACCATTTGACGTTGTAGTACCGTTTACAATACAATCTGATAAAGATTTATACGACAACAAACAAATAGAAAAAGCAATAGTATGGTATATAAATACAGATACTAAATTTATTAGAAAAATAAAAATAAATAATATAAATGGAAAATGTAGGAGCTAGTGGAATTAGTGGAAGAAGGAGATTTAATATTAATGAAGATAAATTAAAACCTTTAGGTTTAGTATGTTACGGTGGAGAATCTTCTGAAACAGAATTCACTTATAGTGTTAAAAGTTTTGATGGTAAATTTGAAGTAGAATTAACTTATGAAGAATTACAAAAGGTTGATATAATTTATTATGATTTTAAATTAAAACAACGAAAAGATAAATTAGAGAATATAGAAAATAATCATATGAAAAAAATTTAAATTATGAATTTTAAATTTTTCAAAAATGAAAACTTAATTAATATTTTGTATTAAAATATAAAAAAAATAATTAATATGACAATAAGAAATGAATGTTGTAATGAAATTCGTCCGGAAACCACACAAGGTCGGGGTCAGGGTGACCAGAAAACCCCAATGAATAATTGTGAACCTGTAATCGCTAAAGCCAGGCAAATTAGAATCAATCCTTTAAATTATGGTTATTTAGTTGAAGTAGGATGTCAATCTTTTGCTATTGAAGATATTGATAAACTCACTAAATATTTAACTTTATATTTGAAGTCCCCCAATTCTATTGAAAATTCTTGGCTAGATGGCAAACTCAAATTAGAATAATTTGAAAAATGAAAGAAGGTGATTATTTAATTTGTAAAAAAAAATTATTATTTAGAAGATTCGACTATTAAGGGTTTAGAGAAGATGTTATTTATAATTATTTTTATTCTATAAAGGAAGAAAGAAAAATGAAATTAAAAAACATTTGTGATAATCTTAGTATTTGATGTTGTATAATTAATTACAATGATAGAAAACTTATATGGGAAAATAAAACTTATGAAACTGATTCCGATGTAAAAAATTGTATATCAAAAGAACAATATGAAAAACGAAGGAACGAACAAATAAAATGGTCATATGAACAATGGTTAATGAATTATCATAAACTTAACGTGGTTAAGGATATGATTGAGGATATCAATAAATTATGAAAAGAAAAAATAAAAAATAAATTATGGAAGTTAAAATAATAAATAAATCGACAAATCCATTACCTAATTACGCAACAGAAGGTTCCGCAGGAATGGACCTTAGAGCATTTTTACCTGAAGGTATTATAAAATTAGAACCTATGCAAAGAATGATGATACATACAGGTATTTATATTCAATTACCAAAAGGATATGAAGCTCAAATAAGACCAAGAAGTGGATTAGCTATTAAAAATGGAATATCTCTAATAAATTGTGTTGGTACAATCGATGAGGATTACACCGATGAATGTTGTGTATTGCTAATTAATTTATCTAATGATACATTTATAATTAATAATGGTGATAGAATTGCTCAAATGATTATTAATAAATATGAAAAATGTCAATGGAATATAGTAGAAAAATTAGAAAATACTGATCGATTGGGGGGATTTGGACACACCGGAACTAAATAATATTATTTTTATCCTCGGTAATTTTTATTATAAAAGAATTTATAGAAAATTGTAAATTAAAGGGTTGAAATGAAAGCAATTTATTTTAAAAATGGATTATCCTTTAAAAAATTAAAATTTCTTTCAATTTTCTCACATGTAATAGGAAAATTTACAACATCCTGTATATCTAATTCAAACCATTCGTTTTTTATATTCTTATGTTTATAAAAATTATGAAGTGCTCTTTCTAGAATTGAACCATAATCAGAAAAATATTCATGTACTATCTTTAAATCACCATCATTTCCAGTTTGTAAATTAACAATACGATTCTTTTTTGTATTATTAGATTTAGTATATCCTATCTTATATACTGTATCATAATCTCTAACCGATTCTATTAAATAAATTATAGCCATCTGAACTATATATATTTAATATTAAAGGTTATATTTTTGAGAAATCATATAAATTGAATGTTTATATAAATAATCACGTATTTTGTCTCTTTGTCTTTGAATATCTTTAGAAGCTTGCTCATAACTAAAAATAGCACCTTTTGCATTAGTGTTTGGATTTATTACATCTAAAGTTGTAAATCCTTGAAAATTACCAATAAATGGATTAGCATTATAATCTATTAAAAGTTTAGCAATTTCAACATATCCATCATCTGATGCTGACATTAATGGCGTCCACTTACAATTATTATTTTGATAATTAACATTTGCACCATTTTCAAGCATAAATTTAGTTACTTCAAAATTATTCATTCTAACTGCCCAACCTAATGTTTCACATGAATCAACATCAGCGCCATTATTAACAGATAATTTTATTTTTTCAAAATCCATATAATAATGATTGTCTTTTAACAATTTTTTTCCTGTCCATGTACCTTCATGTAAAATTTTATTCCAATCCGTAGACTCTTTAAAAATAGAATATTTTTTTATCATATGATTATATATAAAAAACCAAAACCGCCAATTTTTGATTGACGGTTTTTAACTTTTTCAATAGTTTAATGAAATTTTAAGTTAAGTTCGTTCCTTTTTTTGGACTTAAAATAAAAGTAACCTCATTACCTCCCCAGCCAGAAATAATAGTTGGTTTCTGAACTATTTCTAAATCTGAAAAAGTTTTTAAAATTAGAGGTGCATATCTATTAGCCATGTTCATAGAATTTTGTCCTGCGTTAATTGTTACTCTTATACCTGAACCTTTTGTTGATGCGGTATCAATTCCTACTTGATAATTACCCATATCACCAACTTTTGTTAATGCAGTAGAAAATAACCCTACTTTAGCTCCTTCTTTTTTGAATAAACCATAAAGTTTTTTTGCATAACTATTTAAAGTAAGGTTACCGACAGTAACATTTCTTTCTTTTTTATCCCAACCAGAACCAGTGGTCACTGTTTTAGTGAGGTCTTCTTTTACATAATGCATTTGTTTATCTGAAAATCCAGGCTCTTGAACAACATCACCACCTAATCTCATTTTAGCATTATAAGCGTCTGTTTTACTAGGATTTTCAATTATAATTCTACCATCTTTTTGTTTCAGTTTTCCTAAATTTGGTCTATCCGAATCTTCTAATTCAGTTTCATCAATATTTATATCAACAAAACTATCTTCATATTCGCCAACAGACTCTCTAAATAATTTAAAAGATTTAATTTTTCTTGAATTTAATGATTCATTTTTAATAGAAAACCATGAATCTTTATCTTCATCATCAATTTCATCATATTCAAAATCAGATGGAATATCATCTGGTCTATATTCTTTGCCAGTACCATCACATCTTCCACATTCTTCTCCAAATTCATCAACACCTAATCCATCACAGTCTGGACACTTAACAGTATCTGGTAAATATTTTCTACGACTTACCAATTCATCTTCTAATGAATCAAAATCTTCTTCATCTTTAAAAAATTTTTCTACATCTGTTTTGTCTAATAGTGTTTTTATCTCATCATATAACTTTTGCGACTCGTCATATAATTCATTTTTATTTTCTATTTCACTTAAAAAATCAAGTGCATCCTCCGGTGTTGGTATATCATAATCTTCCGGGTTTTCATCATTATATTTACATATTATTTCATTTGCTTTAATAAGCAAATTTGTCATTTGATCATATAAACTCGTATCTGTATCGGATAATCGGGTATCACCTTCGTTTAAAAATTTTTTAAATCCTTTTAAATTTTTCATTTTATTTTATATTTTTTTTAATTTCTCTAATGGAAATTTTTCATTTTTTCTTGGTCCATAATGTTTAAGAAAAGGATGATCATTTTTATTTGGCTCAGAAGCCTTTACAGATATATATTTATTAGGTTCTAATTTTCTTGTTAAAAATATTCCACCATATAAATTTTGGATCTGATCACCAATTTGTGCAACACTTTCTTTATAAGAAGTTTTAAATATTTCAGAACTTCCAAAATATGCATTGGTACTTTCCCGACCAGATTCTATCCATATTGGAAATGGTTCTATTACTTCATAATATGAATTAGCATCACTTAAATTAGTATTAGATGACTCTTTTAAAAATGATTCAAAAGTTTTAATTTTTTTCGTTTTATAATTATTATTTTTTCTTTCTTGTTGAATCTGTGGTTGAGCTTGAATTTCAGTTGATGCTGGGGGCGTACTTCTAACTTTAACTTGTCCTGGTTGCTCTGGTGCAGCCACAACGGATACTGTCTCTTGGCTTTGATATTCTTCTTCTTTTTTAGATTGATATTCATCCTCTGTATATTCAACAACATTAGATGATATTTCAGTATCGATAAATTGTCCACCACGAATTTCTCCACCTTCTATTTTACCTTTAAAAAATTTACCATTATAAATAATACCCGATTTAAAAGTACCATTCCTCCATACACCATTATAAAAAACACCATTTTGCCATGTACCATATCTCCATTCACCGTCTCTCCACACGCCAAAATACCAATCGCCATTATACCAAATACCAGCATTCCAAACTAATGTATCATTAAATATTTCAAGCCTTGCATTTTTAATTTCAGCATTAACCATCCAATTGAATTTATTCTTAATAAGAATTTCGTCAATTTTCCATTGTTCAGTATAAATTTGACCATCAAATTTTAATTCGGAATATCTAAGTTCACTCATAATTGTATATATAAAATTTAAATGTTATAATTTTAAATAAATTTATAAATTATATTTCTCACTATCATTTATAGTTAATGCTAATTGCTTAACACTATTTAAATTATTTGATTGATAAATTATATTACTTTTTTCATAAATGGGTAAATTATACTCACTTCGTTTTTCTCTATTCGCTATGGGCATCAACTTATTAAGTAATTGATCATAAACATATAATCTTGTAGTTGGTATCCAATCAACATAATCTATATTATATGGAGAATTATCTATGAGTATTTTAATCGAGTTAAATTTATTATAATCAATTTCTAGTATATAATATAATCTTAAATTAGCTTTATATAAAATATATTTTTCAGATAATACATCTTTCCAAATATCTAAATATTCTTTACTATTTAATTCAAAAGTTTTAATATACTTCATAAACCATATTTTTTTGCTATTGTATATTTTTCGATATCAGGAATCACACTTAAAGAATTTTTAAAATCTTCTACTAATCCTAAATATAATGAAGACTTATTTTGCACATCTATATCTAAAATAAAAGAATATAAATCTGTACATATATCTGGATATTTTTTAAAAAGTTGTAAAGATGTCATAAAATCAATCTTCTCCAAATCATTTTTAGAATAATTCCAAACATGATTCTCAAATCTTATATTTCTACCAAAAATTGCAGCTGTCATATGTAAATTTATATTTGCGGAATGCATTGGATGATAAATTGTATTATTATCAATATCTATACTTCTTACTAAAAGTAAATAATTGCTAGTAGATATAAAAAACTTATCTTTACACAATTTAACTAAGTCGCTATATTCATTATTTTCGTATATTTTAAATTTCGTTATCATACACCATATTTCTTTGCGATTATTATATCTTCTAAATCTTCTTTATTTTTTGATATATATTTTAAATCTTTTCTTTCAAATTGCCAAGCAGGTCTCCAACCAAGATACTTTGTTCTATAATATGGATATGGTACAAAATTTTTTGGAATATCATATTCAACCGCATAATAAATAGTAGAAGGATATTTTATTATTTCTACAATTTTACCTATATGATTTTCTATAAAATCTTGTTCGTCGTCATTATATGTTTGTATTAAATCGGATAGTATAGAAACTATAACATAATCTCCTAATTCTGGTTTATTTTCTAATTTTTCATATATTTTAAATTTTGTTATCATAAATTATATTTTTGTGTCATTATTATATCTTCTAAATCCTCTTTATTTTCAGACCACCATTTAATTTGACTTTCAATCATTCGTATACAATACCCGCCTTCAATAAAATAATTTTCTAATTCTTCAGGTATATTAAAATATTCAACTAAATAGTTAGAAGGATAAAATATATTATTAATTTTATGACCACCAATTTTTTTAATTCTTCCTATATTATTATTTATAAATTCAATTAAAGGTATTTCACGTTTATGATAAGCTTCATTTTCACATATTACATAATCATCAACTTTCATTGGTCGATATTCATTTAATTTTTCAAATTTTTTAATATACCTCATAGATTATACTCTATACTTTTTTTCTTAATCTCATATTCAGTTATTTCTTCTTCCGTTGCCTTTCTTAAAATTTCGTTTTCATTTATATAGAATTCTCCAATACTAATATTATCATATATTGTTATTATTTTATAATTAAATTTAAAACCAACACTAGAAGTAACATCACAATCAATAATCTTAGCACAAATAGAAGATGGAAAAAGCCATTTTTTAATTTTTAAAATCACATAATCTCCAACATTATATTCATAGGCGGGTGTCAAAATGCTGTTGTCTAAAAAATTTTCATATTTTTTAATATATTTCATCTATGTATATATTAATTTTTTATTATTTTTTTCAACATAACTCATTTTATATTATATATACTATAAAATAACACAATAAAAATGGCATATTCTGATAAAAAAACAGGTGAAAAAGTTGAGATAATTAATGAAGATATTAATTTTTATGAATTAGATAACGGCGTAAGAATAAAAAAAGAAATATTCTTAAAAAGATATGACGAAATCGCACAAGTAGATCCTAATTCTTTTTTTCAACCAAAATCAATATCTAATGATCCCTTAGTAAATCTTGCTAATCAACTAAAAAATATAGATACAAGCAAAATATCTGATAATTCTGATGGAACTAAAATTAAATACGTTCCACCTGTTGTTATTGCTGATAGTTCTACACCAAATACAACAATTGCAAATACTCAAACAGAAGAAGTTATTCAATTAACACCAGAACAAAAGAAAAACATGCTTGATGAATGGAGAAAAACACAACCAGGTGCACAAATACCCGAAGTTCAAGAAAAAAACTGGGATGAAGACTATAGATTTAATCCGGAAGAAAAAGAAAAACCTATAAATAAAACACAAGAACCAAAAGTAGATCCTATGAAAATGATGTTCAAAATGTTTAAGAGCAATTTTCCAATTAAACTTAATATAGAAGTTGAGGAAAACATACCAAATCCTACTTTTATAAGTATGATTCAAGAAAATGTAGAAGTTGATGCTGTAGAATATTATGCTAATTTAATTTCAGATAAGCTATTAAAAGATCCAACCAAACTGAAATCTGAAATTTATAACCAACTCAAAAAAATAATAGATAATGAATTAGAAACCATATAAAAATAATTTTAAAAATGAAAACAGAAGACTTAATAAAAATACTTGAAATACAAAGAAAACTAAAAGAATATGAAATGAAAATAACTAAAATGGCTGGTTATTTATCTGATTATTACATTGATAGAGCCATAGAGTCTGATGATTTTTCTAGCATATCTAGTTTTTTAATAGATTATTTTTCTGGTACATTAGGTTCATCATTTGATGTTGGATATTTAATTTCCAAATACAAAGAATTTGAATTAGACAAAAAAATAGAAGACATTGATTTTAATTTAGAAGAATGGTATAAATTAAAATATGAAATTAAACAGCAACCAATATTAAATATAAATGAGCCTACAATGTCAGATGAAGAATATATAAAATATTTAATTGAAGAAAAAAAGAAAATAATAGAAGATTAATGATTTCTGAACAATATATAAACGAAGGTATTAGGATAAGAAAAAAATACATTCAAAATTTAAAAGAAATTTTGAAACAAGAACCTATTATTTCTGAAAAAAAGAAACGATTTGAACAAATTCAAAATGAAATGAGTCAAATTGTATCATCAGACATGAACGATATGAGAAAAACACTTGATTTAAATAATAGATTAATCTTATTAGAAAAAGAAATAAAAAAAATACAAGATATTATCAAACCATATTATGAAACTATAGAGAATTTAAAAAATGATAGAGATAGATTGTATTTATCAATAATTGAAAAATATCCTAATATTACACAGGAACAAATTGAACAAGATATAATGTCAAAAGTAGAAGAATAATTATGTCAATTTGTTATTTACAACAATCAATAAATGAATTAAATCAACTTAAAAGAAAATATATTGAATCATATAATTACGAAGCTTTTGCAGTTATAAGAAATATAGAAAAAGAATGTTTAAAATTTATTATTAATGATAATATTAATTATATCAAATTACCCACATTAAGTATTTTTATTAAATAATTTTGATAATCAACAAGATTTTGTTATTTTACTATTAAATTTAAATGATAAAATTTTTAAAAATATTAGACAATTAAAATTAGAAAAACTTTATAATAAAAATTAAATATATAATAAAAACGTTCTTTATTTATGGGGGTGACTGGATTTGATTACAAAGTGAAATGAGTTAATGGCAAGTATCGCATTATCTAATTGGCGATTAATAAATTAGTGGGTAAAACAATAAATGGCGAAGCACATACGCATATCGTAACTTCAAAAACAACCTATTCAGTTTCTGGAACTGGTGTTGAAAGAGAAGTTTTCGTAGCCTAAAATCGGAAAACCAGGAAATCTTCTTAGGTTACTATTCTAAGATTAAATAGAAATGTAATGGGAATTTAATGATTATCCATCAAGAACAAATCATATATTTTTGCTTCTTTTAGAAAAAAGAAAATAAACTTGTAGAAGTTTTCGAAAGATTTTGTAAGACAAGGGTTCAAAACGGACCAATTTAATAGTAATATTAAATTAAAAATTGGGTGAATTGCTGGAAACCTAAATAAGAAATTACATGGCAATCAGCAGCCAAGCATAAAGTACACTTTATGAAGGTTCAACGACTAATGGGGAGATATAGTTCTCTTAATAACCATATTTAGCGCCCAACAACCTTTAAATAGGTTGATGATATAGTCTATCACAGTTAGAAATAACTGTTTTTCAAGCGACTCCCTTCACCTCCACTTAAAAGCCAATATTTTAGAAAAATATTGGCTTTTTTTATTTCAAATAATAAATTTCATAGAATCTAATATAAAATATCAAGAATTATATTAATTAAATCTCTTGCGATAATTCTGTTAATATTTTACCAAGAAGATTTTCTCCCCAATTGTTAATATTATCTAGTGCATTATTTTCTTGATAACCAATACCCCATATTCTATCATACGGTGACGCTTCAACCATAATATAACCTTTATGTTTAAGCAAATAATCTTTTAATTTAGGATTTTGAGCAAATTTTTGATACAATCCTTTCTTAACAATATCTTTTTTTACATTATTCCAAATAAAATAATCGAACCTTTTAATTTCGCGTCCTAACCTTTTTTGCTCAGCAGGTGAAATTTCATTCAAAATCCTTCTTGCAATATGTTTATCTTCAAATAATATTGCTTTCTGATACATCATATATTGTTCAGCACAATTAAATGTTATACCATTTACGGTAAATTTACATTTATACCAGTTACTAAAATAACTATCACTATTCCAAAAAAATTTATATTTTACTTGCATCATTTTTAAAAATATTATATAATTTTATAATTTCATCTTCTTTAATATCTTCATTATATATATAATCAAACCATTCCTTAGAATATTCTTGAAATATATTTTTCTTCTCTCTTAAATATTCAATATGCCAATTAACTTTTTCAGATGTTTCAAATTTTTTAATCAAAAAATCATAAGCATCTTGATATTTGTTTGGTAATATAACAGTAAATAACGTATCTTTAACCTGAAAGGTACCAAGTACTTTTTTATTATCATTTACTTCTTTAATTTCTTCTGATTCAATATTCTTTTTTATAGTTTTTAATATTGCTTCAAAATCATTTTTCTTTTGTTTTTCCTTCAAAATAATATTTGCAGGTGCATTTTTAAGAAAATGATCATTTGATAAGTTTGCTTCACACTTAGAAATCTGCATTTCAAGCCTTTTAATTTCTTTAATATTTTCTTCTTTAATCACGTTTTAACTTTTATATAACCAATTATAGTATCTTTTTTCAAAAAGAACTAAAAAATATGAGATAATAAAATTTATATATAAAAGAAAAAATTAAAATGGCATTAGAATTATTAAGAATTGATCCATCAACAGGTGAAGATACTTTTTCAGATCCAACATATTTAGGTTATGCTCCCGCAGGCTCAGCAGATACAGATCCAGTCTGGTCCATTAAAAAGAAAACTATAGTGAGTGGTGTGTTACAATATCAATATCCTTATATATCAGGAACAACTATGACTAATACATATCCAGCAATTTCTGTAACAGACGTTACATATATGCAATTATCAGGACTTAAATGGTCTGAAAGAACTAGTTATAATTACAAATAAAAAAAAATATGAAATATGAAAAAATTTAGTTTATTAGATAAAGAAATTAAACCAAAATATGAATCAACAGATTCATTAAGAAATGAAATATACTCGTTAATAGAAAATTCTCTTTCTATTAAAATTTCAAGCCAAGATTCTTTAGATAAAGATATCGTTATTAACGGCAAAGAAGAATTGGTTGAAAAATTTAAATTATTAATTGACGATGTTCGTATTAAAGAAAGAACATTAACATTAGAAACAGTTAAATCTAATGTATATAGAAATTTCGACATGAAATGGTTAAACGAACAATTAGATAATCTGAATAAGATTAAAATTGGTAAAAATTTTATACTTAAAGAAAATATTAAAGAAACTAATTTTGATGAACAATTCAAAGGTGATATACTTAATTACTTTGTTAAAAAATTAAATAATATAAAAAATATTGGTGAATTTGAATTTGATTATGATCCATCAGATGGTATTTTTAAATTTATAAACGAAACTGAAGCATTAGTTGTTAAAGCAACTCCATTTTATAATGATGCAAATGGTATACCAATTGAAGTATTTGATGATGAAGAGTCAGATAATCACATATTTATTCAACAAACAGACTTTGATATTAAAGAATCTCTGTTTGAAAAATATTTAAATGTGATGGAAAAATTTTTAGTTGAAGATTTTGACACATGGATAAATAAAGTTGATGAACTACCACTACACTAAAGATGTAGTAGTTTCAGGAACATTAGGTTCCCTCTTTTTAAGCGTTTCATGGCTTATACCTAATTTCTTAGGATTTATTTTTGCTCCACGCTCGTAATCAGACGTTCCATCTGATAGAAATTGGAAAGTCAAATTCATCAACGACACTAAAGATGTAGTTGTTTTCTTTGACGAAGAACTTTATAAATTTTGAATTTCAAATATTATATTTATTCATGTTTTGTTCAATTTCCCAATTTTGATAAAAATCGTCACTTAATGATTCTGAAAATTTATCAATAATATTATATAATTCCTTTTTATCTTCTAAACCAGTAAGATTTGTATTATTTGATAAATTATTAATATATTTATTTCTATAATTTAAAAATTCGAAAGGTTTATCATCTGTTTTAATTTGAGGTATACGTAATTGAATTGAATATTCAAATTTTTTTGAACGTGTATTATAATATTGATTATATTATACTTTTTATTTATTCCTTTCCAATTTATATCATAATATAATGTATCAATGTGCATATTTCTATAAAATAAATCATATTTTAGTTGGCTTAGATTCTTTTGTTGGTTAATATAACGAGAAAAAAGATTTATATAATGTTTTCTAATTTTTAATTGTTTAAAAAAAGAAACAATATTTTTATCGTTTTTTAAATAATTTTCAACGTTATATAATTCCGAATTAAATAAAATATTATCAATCTCATTTATTTGAGGCTCGAATTTTTTTAAAGTTTGTTTTCTTAATTCTTCCTTATATTCTTTTGTTCTTTGCCTTTTTCTTTCTGCGACATCTTTTTTTTTCTTTTTCTTTTAAAATTTTTTTATATTCTGGATCATAAGGTTCATATTTTTGCTTGGCAATTTCAAGACCTTTTTTACCTATAATATTTACAAAAGTTGAATACAAATCTGGATTTTCAGTTTTTATCTTTTTAAGAAATTCCTGATTTTTTTCATCTTTTAATATATCAAATGCTCTGAATTCTAATAATTTTTTCATAAATTTATATATAAAAATTATAATATTATTTTTGACTTAAATTATTATTATATAAAAAATTTTATATATACTTAATATGAAATATATTAAATATTTTGAAAATATATCGGTCATTCAAGATAAACTAACAGAACAATTTGATGAAGACTATATTAAGAATTATTTTAGAGATAATTATATTATAAATGTTAATGAAATTATTGAAGAATATGGTACAGAACCAATTTGGGATTATTTTGATGGAGAATCTTTTTTAGAAGATTTCATACAAAATAAAATAGAACAATCTAGTATATATAATTTTGATCATGAGGATTATGAAAATTATATAATAGATACATTAGATGAAAATAAAGAAATTGAAATATTAAAAATATATAAAGATAATAATTATATAGATGAATATAAAGAGATAGATTTTGATTTTTCTATGATAAGTGAATTAAATACTAATCAATTAAGAGATGTTATTAAAGATGTTAATGAAGAAGATATTTTTATAGAAACTGTGATAAAAAATGAATATGGGAATGAAGATTATAAAGAATTAATAAATGAAGTGTATGGAGAAAATAGTTCAACATATGCAAGAGTTAATCTTAATGCAATTAATTTTTTAAAAAAATATATTGATAGTATTGATTTGATAAAAAATTTTAAAGAAAATACTAATTTTGATACTAAATATTCATTTTTAAAAAAAAGTATTGCTCATGATATAAGCCTTCAAGAGTTATTGTTAGATATGAATAAATCAAACGTTTTTTTATTATCTGAATTATTTGAAGATAAAAAAATTAATAAAAAATTGAGAATGGATATATCATGTTTTTATAATTTTCAAAAGGCATATATTGAAGAATATTTAAAGAAAAAAGGTGATGAGTCTTTTACCAGAGCTTCAGCATTAAAATATCTTAATGAACTTTGCACTAAAGGATTAAATGACAAAATAAAATCTGAATATGAAGACGATATGTGGATGATATTATCTGAACCATATAATTTATAAATTAATTTATGATTACAAAATTTAAAATATTTGAATGTGTTTGTAGAGAGCCAGAAATTGGAGATTATGTTTTGATAACATACGAAAAATTTCAAGGAGTAATAGGTAAAATAATACATTATTCTGGTGAAAAAAGATATGATATTGAATTTGAAGGAATTTATGGATACTACGGTTTTCATAGAAACTATATAAAATTTTGGTCAGAAAATAAAGAAGATTTGGAAACAATATTAGCAACAAATAAATACAATTTATGATTACAAAATTTAAAATATTTGAAAATTTATCTGAAAAAATTTAAAATATATGAATCATTGATAGGTTATGATAAAAGAGATATTGAATTAATTCAAAAAAAATAATAACACAATGGTTTTTATAAATAATATAATAAAATACAATTTATGATAACAAATTTTAAAATATTTGAACTCTCAATAGAGCATTTAGAAAAAAAGGATATAATTTTATATAAGAATAAAGATTTTAGAATTACCATAAATTCTAATAATTATTTTACATATGATTCAAAAAACACTTCAACATCGGGTATTATGCAAATGGCAGATTTAATAAGTAAAAAATCTGAATATTTAAACGATCAAGATTTAAGAAATGTTAAAATATCACAAAAACACAAAGATATTGATATTGAGTATTTAAATTTATATAACGAAAAAATAAAAAATATAAAGCGTTTTCACACATCTTCTCTTAATAAGTTTCTTAATTGTTTTCCTAGTACTTATGATGAAAATTCTATTAAATTAATGAAACCAATAAATGGAATTTTAGAAATTCCTATAAATGCTTATATGGAATTAACTTTTAAATATTATCCTATAATTGCAGATGCAATTAAAGACTCTGAAAATCTTGGAGATATAATTGATAAATTTACAATTATTTATAATGATTTATGTGAAGATTTACCAATCTATGTTAATATATCAAATTATAATTTATGATAACAAAATTTAAAATATACGAAGATAATATTCATCAAATTTCATTATTTCACGGAACTATGGAATTCAGTAGAGTCAATTAAAATATCATTAAGTTTAAATTGGAAAAATTATCAAAATAATTTTAATGTTATTCCAACTGGAATGTTTATCTTTATGGAAGATAATAAATTAATATATTGGATAGTTACATCACAAGATAAATCGGAATATAATATATATGCTGTAATGAAAAAATGCATAAAAGATAATTCTGATTTTAAAGGGGAACTCAAATTAGAGAATAATGAACTACCACTACACTAAAGATGTAGTAGTTTCAGGAACACTAGGTTCCGTCTTTTTAAGCGTTTCATGGCTTGAACCTAATTTCTTAGGATTTATTTTTGCTCCACGCTCGTAATCAGACGTTCCATCTGATATATTTTTACGATATCCTTCGTTAAGGATATTAATTGCCGCATTAAAATCTCTATCATGATTTTCGCCACATTCACCACAAGTCCAATTTCTATCTTTTAAGGTTAAATTATTATTAATCCAACCACATTTAGAACAGGTTTTGCTTGAAGGAAAAAACCTATCTATATGAATGACTTGTTTATCATTCCAATTGGCTTTATATTCAAGTGCATCTATGAATTTACCCCAGCTAACATCACCAATGGCTTTTGCTAATTTGTGGTTTTTCATCATTCCTTTCACATTCAAGTCTTCCAGATAGATTGTATCAAATTGTTTTACCAAAGATGTAGTTGTTTTATGAATTAAGTCCATTCTAGAATTGGTAATTTTTTCATAAATTCTAGCAACTTTTAGTCGTTGTTTTTCATAACGATTTGATCCTTTGGTTTTTCTTGATAGATATTTTTGATTTTCAGTTAAAATCTTTTCATAGTATTTAAGAAATCTATGGTTCTTGATTTTCGTTCCATTAGATAACACTAAAAAATCTTTTACACCTAAATCTATTCCTACTGATTGGTTTG
>Ga0116157_10003354_pt1 | contig 15372 bp, 12 predicted proteins | sample AD_UKC048_MetaG_FD_89882 | JGI IMG/M metagenome (GOLD analysis project Ga0116157, IMG submission 89882) | Active sludge microbial communities of municipal wastewater-treating anaerobic digesters from USA - AD_UKC048_MetaG | ecosystem: Engineered > Bioreactor > Anaerobic > Digestate | place: USA...
AGAAAAAATGGCCAGATTGGGTACCCCATCTGCGCCAACACTGCCCACCAAATTACCACTTTTAAAACCGGTAATGGCATTGATCAAGGTCAGGCGCGGGATGCGGGCAAGGTTTTGGAGGTCTTGAAGTGAAAAGGTCATGGCTCGTTGTAGGTATGGTTTGATGGGTGGAAAAGGTTTATTTGTATAAAAACGATGTTGAAACAACGCAAGATAGTGATTGTTCAGACCGTGCCACTGACAAAAAGCAGCTCATTTTTGTGCATTTGCCACCAAATCAACCCACACCGCGTGTTTATCTTCATCCCTATGAAAAATCTAATCCTACTCGTACTTTTGGTCGCTCAGGTGCTTCCCGGCAGCGCACAAAAAGCTGAGCACTCAGCCTGGAGTCTTGGCATTGAACTAGACGCTTTGCCCTACCTTACGGGTGGCTACTTTGTCGCAGGCTGGGTAGGTAAAGACCAACTCCGGCTGCGGGCATTGACCGCTAACGTGAACAAACCCGACTGGAGCACTGCTGAGGGTTTTACCAAGCACCATGTTCAGGCCTACGCCCTGGTGGCCGATTATTTCCTGAAGTCGGATTGGCGTGGTTGGTGGATTGGCGCTGGTCCGGTGTACTGGAAAAGCAGCATTCAATCTGACCTCCAATTGGAAACTGCCCGGTTCGAGAACCTGCTCCTCAACGGCAGTCTGGGCTACAATTGGAAGTTGATGAATCACCTTTACCTCTCCCCCTGGGCTGGACTGAGCATCCGGGTAGCGGGTGATACCGATGTCCCCGTGGACAATAAGCGTTTCACGCTGCCTTTGTTTAATCCTGAAGCCTCATTAAAAGTGGGTTTGTATTTTTAGTGTCTGTAAAATAATTACCTTTGCCGGGTGAAAAAAATCTGGGGAATCGCCGCTTTATTTACCCTGTTTATCCTGTATAACTTTGTCGTAAGTTCATACAGCAGTAGCGGCTTTGATGCAACTCCAGTTGCTGAAACGCAGCAGCATTGTTCCCCCGCGGAAAACGATCACGCCAGCATTTCGCAAAGTTTACTAGGCCAAACCGCACCCATTGAAAGCCTGGTCAGTGTGGTCAACCCGGTTCCACCTTCTTCGCCCAAAAATCCTTTCCATGATTTTGCCGCTTTTATCCAAACAAGTGAGCAGATCATTGCAACCAGGTTTCAGCAATATCATTTCTTTTCAAAAAACATCCTGATCCGGTTTTTCCAAACCGACATCATTTACCCTTTCCATTGCTTCTGGTGAGTCCATTTTAATCTATATTCTACATTGTTGTAAATCAATACTGTGCAGTGACTACTAAGCCTGCGCGGTCACATTCTTTCAACCATTCAATTTAAGGTTAAAATGGATTTAGGTGTAACGCTCACCGGAGTCATCATTGTACTCTTGTGTATCATCCCTTTTGTCGTGATGAGCCAGAACAGCAAAAGGAAAAAGCAACAAAAATTGCAAAACCTCTTTGACTTTGCCGCAAAGAACGAGGGCAACATTACTCAACACGACCTTTGGCACAAATCTTCCATTGGGCTCGATGAGACCAACAAAACCATTTTCTTTATTCGAATTTTACAGGATAAAGAAATTACTCAGGTAGTGAAGCTTGGAGACATGCAAAAATGCCAGCTCATCAATACCGGAAGAACACTCAATGAGCAGGAGAGTCCGATAAAAGTGATCGACAAGCTGGAACTGGCCTTTACGCCACGGGATAAGCAGCAGGCCACGATTGTGCTTGAATTTTTCAAAGTTGATTCCGACAGTTTAACTTTGACAGGGGAACTTCAATTGGCTGAAAAGTGGACCAATCTGGCGAATGTCCACATCAATGCTCTCGTGCATAATTAGCAACAACAGCGTTGAAGCCTTTGCCATTGCCGGGATAACCATTGGTCAGGAATCAGCTCTACCTCTAGTACGTAGCGCCTGATTCCTGGCCTTATGGTTATTTCGAAAAAAACCGCAAATACTTGCGAAACTGAATGGTTGCGTGTATGTTTACAACTGAATGGTTGCCAGTATACTGGACACCTTAAAACACCATCAATAATGGCACATCCAACCCAAGTCATCGCCGAAGCTGGCAAGCAGGAACTATTCGTCATCCGGGAGTTTGATGCACCACGGGAATTGGTTTTCCAAGCGTTTAGCGATCCGGCTATTCTGGTGCAGTTTTTTGCCCCCAATCGGGCCATCATGACCTTTGACTACGCCGATTACCGAACTGGAGGTGCATATCGCTACACTCATACTGAACCACAAGGCAGGGTTTTGTGCACCTTCAAAGGGATCATTCATGAACTGGCCGCACCGGAAAGAATCATTCAAACAGCGGAGTTGGAAGGTTTACCCGAACCCGGGCACGTCATCCTTGAAGCCATGCTTTTTGAAACCCTCCCCGAAAACCGTAGTAAATTAATCATTCACGATGTATGCCTGTCGGTAGAAGACCGCGATGCCATGATCAGGAGTGGAATGGAAGGTGGTTTGGCCAAGATTTTTAACCAACTTGATGATTTATTGCGAAAGGGATTCTAAACAGATCCTACCAAAAACACCAGCACATGATCAGCAATAAACCCAACAATATCGACGAATACATCGCCGGGTTTCCTCTCGAAATCCAGGAGATTTTGGCAGAAATTCGCAGAACCATACAGCAAACAGTTCCCGACTCCGCAGAAACCATCAAGTACGCCATGCCAACTTTTACCCTCCGCGGCCGCAATCTGGTGTATTTTGCGGCGTTCAAAAACCACATCGGATTTTATCCTGCGCCTACTGGAAACGAGGCATTTTTACAAGACCTGGAGGGGTACAAACAAGGCCGTGGCTCCGTCCAGTTTCCGCTGAACCAACCCATGCCTTTGGCGCTAATCGCCAAAATCACTGGGTTTTATGTGCAAAGAATAAATTCTCTCAAATAACGCCCACCCAGTTTAGAAAAACCTCACCACAGATTCACATGGATTTACACAGATTATGAGTAAAATCCATATGAATCCGTGGTGAAATATTTTCACTTCATCTCCCGAATCGCCGCCTGCGTAGCCGCCAACCTCGCGATCGGCACCCGGAATGGCGAGCAACTCACGTAATCGAGCCCCGTGCGGTGGAAAAATTCCACCGAAGCGGGATCGCCACCGTGCTCACCACATATACCCAATTCAATGTCCTTGCGCACAGCGCGGCCTTTTTGTACGGCCATTTGAACCAGCAACCCTACCCCTTGCTGATCGATCGATTGGAAGGGATCGCGTTCGTAAATGCCCCTTTTCAGGTAATAAGGCAGGAATTTGCCCGCATCGTCACGCGAGAAGCCGAGTGTCAACTGCGTCAGGTCGTTGGTACCAAAAGAGAAAAATTCGGCTTGTTTTCCGACACTATCCGCAATCAACGCGGCACGAGGTGTTTCGATCATTGTACCAATCAGGAATTGAATCCGTTCACCACGTTCGGCAAAAACCGATTCGGCGGTACGGCTGATCACCTCAGCCTGGGCATTAAACTCACGTACGGTTCCGACCAAAGGAACCATGATTTCAGCCCGAACATCAATACCTTTGGTTTTCATGTTGAGCGCAGCTTCGATAATGGCCCGGGTTTGCATTTCCGTGATTTCTGGATAGGTGATTCCCAAACGACACCCGCGGTGTCCCATCATTGGGTTGAATTCGTGTAGTTCTTCTACCCGCATTTTGATTTTACCCAGGGATACTTTCATTTCCCGAGCCATCGCTTGTTGGTTGTCTTCATCTTGAGGAACAAATTCGTGTAGCGGTGGATCGAGCAGGCGAATGGTGACGGGCAGCCCGTTCATCTCGCGGAACAATCCTTCAAAGTCGCCCCGCTGTATCGGGAGTAGTTTTGCCAAGGCTTTGCGTCGACCAGTTTCATCATCAGCCAGGATCATTTCGCGCACGGCAATGATGCGTTCACCTTCAAAAAACATGTGTTCGGTCCGACAGAGTCCGATACCTGTTGCACCGAATTTGCGGGCTATCGCTGCTTCTTCAGGTGTGTCGGCATTGGCACGCACCTCCATGCGGCGGTATTTATCGGCCAATTGCATCAGCTCGCCAAAATCACCGCTGAGTGCTGCCTCCATGGTGGTAATTTGGCCTTCATATACTTCACCGGTAGAGCCATTGAGCGAAATCCAGTCCCCTTCATGCCAGGTTTGGCCTTCAATGCTCATGGTGTGGTTTTTGTAATCAACGTGAATGGCTCCGGCACCGGACACACAACATTTGCCCATTCCCCGTGCGACCACAGCGGCGTGCGAGGTCATACCCCCACGCGCAGTGAGGATACCTTTAGCCACACTCATACCGCGCAGGTCTTCGGGAGAAGTTTCGAGGCGCACCAGAATGACCGAATGGCCTTTTTTGGCCCATTCTTCAGCCTCGTCAGCAAAAAATACGATCTGGCCAGTAGCTGCGCCTGGGGAGGCCGGTAAACCGCGGGCCAGCACCCGAGCATGTTCCAGCGCTTCCGTATCAAAAATGGGGTGCAGCAATTCGTCCAAACGATCGGGACCTACCCGCATCAGGGCGGTTTTTTCATCAATCATGCCCTGACGCAGCATTTCCATGGCGATGCGCACCATGGCTGCACCCGTTCGTTTGCCATTGCGGGTTTGGAGCATCCAGAGTTTACCTTCCTGGATGGTGAACTCCACGTCCTGCATGTCTTTGTAATGGTTTTCCAGGGTAGTTTCGGCATGCACGAGTTGTTGGTACACCTCCGGCATGATTTCTTCCAGTGATGGATATTGGCTGCGGCGCTCTTCTTCACTGATGCAGGCCAACTGGGCCCAGCGGCGCGAACCCTCCAGCGTGATTTGTTGGGGGGTACGGATACCAGCGACCACGTCTTCACCCTGGGCGTTCACCAGAAATTCACCGTTGAACAGGTCTTCCCCGGTACCGGCATCGCGGGTGAAAGCCACACCAGTTGCGCTGGAATTGCCCAGGTTGCCAAATACCATCGCCTGTACGTTCACCGCAGTACCCCAGGATTCCGGAATGTCATTCAATTCACGGTACACCCGGGCACGATCGTTGTTCCAGCTTTCAAAAACGGCCATCACGGAACCCCACAATTGTTCCCAGGGATCGGTGGGGAAGTCGCGACCCAAACGCGCGCGAATCAAAGCTTTGAAGCGCTGAACCAATTCCCGCAGGTCGTCGGCATCCAATTCAGTGTCGAGTTTAACTCGTTTTTCCGCTTTCAACATGTCGATGATGACCTCGAAGGGGTCGTGGTCTTCTTTGGAAATTGGCTTGAGTCCCATTACGACATCGCCGTACATCTGTACAAAGCGGCGGTAAGAGTCCCAGGCAAAACGCTCGTTTCCCGTTTTGCGGGCCAGCCCTTCCACAGCCTCGTCGTTGATGCCAAGATTGAGAATGGTATCCATCATGCCAGGCATTGATGCCCGTGCACCAGAACGTACCGAGAGCAATAAGGGGTCGGCATTGTCGCCAAACTTTTTGCCCATTTCTGATTCGATCAGGGCGACGCTTTGCTGTACTTCTGCTTTGATTAAGTTCAGCACATGTTTTTTGCCTTTTTGCGTGTATTCGGTACAGGCTTCGGTGGTAATGGTGAATCCAGGCGGTACAACAATACTCAATCGGCACATTTCAGCCAGGTTGGCACCTTTACCGCCAAGCAGGTTTTTCATTGCAGCTTCACCCTCCGTTTTGGAGGAACTGAAGACATACACATACTTGGTTTGCGTAGACATAGGTGGTGGAATTACTAAATACACAATATGGTATTTCGGTATACAACCTAGGCAATGTAAATGGTAGAAAAAAAGAAGGATATCATCGCTCAGCATGAATATTGTCACTCTAAACGCACATTTATTTGAAACAATTTGATTGCAGATTTTAAACAAGTACTTGATTTTGTATTTCACTATACCTAACTTGCTCTGATTTTTGAGTTAAAGCAGGATTTAATTGATAACCATATGACCAATTCACCATTTTTAAAATCAACACCTATGAAACCATTCTTCCGTTTATTCTCTGCCGTTTTGTTTTTATTGCCTTTTGGCTTGATGGCTCAAAGCCCGGTTGGCAACTGGAAAATGTCTGTTCCAGATGGCAACGGCAACATGATGGCCTTAAAAGTGAGCATCTCTGACCAGGGTACTTATACCGTGGACTATGGTGCAGATGGTACCATCGAAACCAAAGGAAAATACACGCTTGATGGGGCAAAAATGACCGTTCAGGATACAGAAGGCAGCGATTGTACCGGGCAAGGAGTGTATACCTTTAAAGTTGAAGGTGACACTTTCACGATGACCCGCGTTAGCGACCCTTGTGAAAACCGTGGTGGCCCTGAGGGCGTGATGACCATGAAAAAGGCTTAGCGTGCATTTGGGATGTTAATTTTTCTTTCAAATTTCAAGACAGCTGGCTCTACCAGAGCCAACTGTCTTGAAATCATCCTATACTACAAGTCTGGTTTGCCGCTCGGCTACCCGTCGCGCTCTACGGATGCGCACCGCCACCACTTTGAATTCGGGACAATTGGCTTCGCTATCATGCACATCTGAGGTAATGAGGTTGACCAGGAGTTCGGGGAAGTGAAACGTCGTGCTCAGCACACCCGGTTTTACTGCATCGCTCAAGTGAGCCTTGATGTCTACTTTGCCACGCGCCGATTCGACGCATACCCAATCTGCTTCTGCGATGTTGTGCCGTCCAGCGTCTTCCGGGTGAATGAGGAGCAAGTCTTCATGCACGATGTCCACATTGGGTGTCCGGCGGGTCATGGTGCCGGCGTTGTAATGCTCCAAAACTCGATTGGTCGTCAGGATGTAGGGGTAATCCTGCTGGAAGCTCAGAATTTCCGGGCTTTCGATGTATTCACGGAAGAAAAACTGGGCTTTGCCACGTTTAAAGGCATCGACATGCAGGATTTTTGTATCCGCACCGTCGGGTGCCACCGGCCATTGTTTGCCCTGCGTGCCCAATTCCTCCCACTTCACTCCGGCAAAGAAGGGCACGATTTGGGCGATTTCTTCCAATACTCCTTTTGCCGTATATGGTGCTTGTGCATACCCCATGCGGTTCATCATCTCTGCCAGGATCTGCCCATCGGCTTTGGCCTCGCCAACCGGCTCCACGACTTTGTTGACCCGCTGGATGCGGCGTTCGCCGTTGGTAAAAGTCCCTTCTTTTTCCAAAAAAGAGGCTGCGGGCAGGATGACGTCGGCATAACGCGCCGTTTCGGTCATAAATATTTCCTGGACGACGAGCAGGTCCAGCGACTCCAGTGCTTTGATGACTTTGCTGGTATTCGGATCCGACTGCACGAGGTCTTCGCCCATGATCCAGAGGGCCTTTAGCTGGCCGTCCAGGGCTGCATTGTACATCTGCGGAATGGTTAGTCCGATTTCTATCGGGATGTTGACGCCATAAAATTCCTCGTACATGCGATTATAGTCTGGATGGGTCACATCGAAATACCCGGCGCCTTGATACGGCTGCACACCCATATCGGCCATGCCTTGCACATTGTTTTGCCCACGCAATGGGTTCACACCACAGCCTCGTCTGCCAACGTTGCCCGTGATCATGGCCAGGTTGGCAATCTGCATCACGGTAAATGTTCCCTGGTAGTGCTCCGTTACACCAAGGCCATGAAAGGACATGGCCGCATTGGTGGAGGCATAGGCGATGGCGGCAGCGCGCACCTGCTCTCGGGGAACCCCAGATACTGCCTCCAAGTCATCGAGATTGATGTTCAGAATGCTGTCTTTGAATGCCTCGAAACCTTCGGTGCGTGCTTCAATAAAATCTTTTTTGGTCAAACCCTCTTTGATGATGTAATACAGCATCATATCAAGCACCGCGATGTTGGTGCCAGGACGCAGTTGCAAATGATGGGTGGCGTACTTGGCCAACTCGGTCCGGCGTGGGTCAATCACAATGGTGGTCTTGCCCTTCATGGCGAATTGCTTCAATTTGGCCCCGGTAACCGGGTGTCCCTCAGTCGGATTGGCGCCAATGACCATGATACAATCTGCAAATTTAATGTCCTCGATGGAATTGGTAGCCGCGCCCGTGCCGAACGCACGTTGCATCCCGATGGCCGTAGGCGAGTGGCATACTCGTGCACAACCATCGATGTTATTGGTCCCGATGACGGCCCGGATGAACTTTTGCATCAGGTAATTTTCTTCGTTGGTGCAACGCGAGGAAGAAATGCCAGCAATGGCGTTGGGCCCGTATTCCGTGCGGATAGTGCTCAGTTTTGCTGCGATAAAATCGTATACCTCGTTCCAGGATACACGCTCCAATTGGCCATTTCGCCGGATCATGGGGTATTGCAAACGCTCGGGGTGCTTGTAAAACGAAAACGCGTAGCGCCCCTTCAGACAAGTATGGCCCTGGTTCACCTCGGCGTCCCAAGGGGCCTGAATGCTGAGGATGCTGCCGTTTTTAACACTCACTTCAAGGTTGCAGCCTACCCCACAGTAGGTACACACGGTGCGAATTTTATCCTGTCCCACCAGGGCTTTGGATTGATAGACATCAGAAATAGCAGAAGTTGGACAAGCCTGGGCGCAAGCACCACAGGAGACACAATCAGACTCGAAAAAGCTTTGGTCAAAGCCCTTGACGATCTTGCTGTCGAAACCCCGACCAGCCACACTCAGCACCAATTGGCCCTGTACCTCGTCGCAAGCACGTACGCAGCGAAAACACAGAATGCACTTTGAGAGATCCGAAGTCAGGTAGGGATGGCTCAGGTCTTTCTCGCGATCGAGGTGGTTTTCGCCAACTGGATAACGCACTTTCCGAATGCCCACTCTGGCAGCAACGTCCTGCAATTCGCAGTTGCCATTCACTTCGCAGGTCAGGCAATCAAGTGGGTGATCGGTAAGGACCAGTTCAATGATGTTTTTTCGCAACTTTTGAATGGCTGCCGACTCGGTGTAAATGAATGTCCCCGGTTCTACCAGGGTATGGCAAGAGGCTTTGGTGCGGCGTGGGCCGTCTTTTTCCAACGCTACTTCTACACTGCACACGCGGCAAGAGCCGAATGCTTCGAGGTTGGGGGCATCGCATAAGGTCGGGATGCTGTCTTTGCCCCAATGCCGGCGGGTGAATTGCAGGATGGTTTCACCCGTTTCAAAAGCGCAGGGCTTGTCGTTGATAAACGCGATGGTGGTAGTGAGGTTGGGCAGCGACATAGTGCTGGATTTTGCTATTTAAAATATGCGCCCAGTTCCGCTGGGAAATATTGCATGGCGTTTTTAACCGGTAGGGGAAGCCCGCCGCCGAGTGCGCAAAGCGAGCCTTTTTCAAGGGTATCGATCAAATCATCCCACAGTTCTCGGTCAATTTGGTAATTGCCTGCCCTGGCTTTTTGGAGCAGTTCTTTGCCCCGCACAGAACCGATGCGACAGGGAAAACACTTTCCACAACTTTCGTGAGCGGTGAAGGCAAACAAATGCTCCAGGTATTCCAACAAAGGAAAACGGGTGGGAATGCTCAAAATTGAAGCATGTCCGAGCAGAAAGCCCTGGCTTGCAAATGATTCAAAATCAATGGTCAGTTCTGCTATTTTGTGTAAAGGAACCAGCCCGCCAAGAGGCCCGCCGATGTGAAAGGCTTTGATGGGTTCTTTCAATCCTCCCCCCAATTCGTTGATGACAACCGACAAGGGAGTGCCCATGTCCACTTCGTATAAACCCGGGTTATTGAAATGGCTGTCCAGAGAAAGCAACTTGGTACCCGCTGATTTGGCGGTTCCGATGGCTTTAAATGTAGTACCTCCATCGCTGAGGATGGCGTATACATTGGCCAGGGTTTCCACATTGTTGACGGCGGTTGGTTTTCCGAATAGGCCATATTGGCTGGGGAAAGGTGGGCGGGTACGCACTTCCGGACGCAAGCCCTCCAGGGAGGACAACAGGGCGGTCTCTTCCCCACAAATGTAGGCGCCTTGCGCTTTTACCACGTGGAGTTTAAAATTGACTATATCGCCGTTTCTTTTTTGATAGGAGAAAATTCGATTAAATGGTTCGATGGCTTTTTGCAAAATGCTGATGGCTTCGGGGTATTCGGCCCGAATGTACAGCACTCCGTCCTGCGCACCGCTGATATAGCCACAGATGGCCATGCCAAATAGGACCAAGTGAGCCTTTTGTTCCAGAAGATACCGATCCGAAAATGCCCCGGGGTCTCCTTCATCGGCGTTACAAACGATGTATTTCTCGTCAGCATTTTCTTTTTTCACCCCCGCCAGTTTGATGGCCAGTGGGAATCCCGCCCCGCCCCGTCCGCGCAACCCGGAAATGGAAATTTCCTCCAGTAGTTGTTCGGGGTCACTTTCGAGCAGCTGAATCAAGGTTTTCAGGGTCTGCTCAAGGCTGGGATGTAAGGCGGTGAGTAACCCTTTTCCCAGCGAGCCGACGGTGTATTGATCGGCAATCGTTGTGATGGAGCCAGCTTTCAGTTCGGTGATTTGCGCGGCCGCTTGCCCCGAGTAATTGAGACCATGGTAATGAAAAGCATGGTTTTCGTAACAACGCCCCAAACAGTAGACTTCACCTATTGTGGAAGGGTCGAAATGTTGTTCAAGCGTATGATGTAAGGCTGGTTGCGTACCAGCAAGCATACAGGCGCTTCCGGCGCAGACGAACACTTTTTTATTGCTTTGCTCCGGATTCAAAAAATCGTAGAAAGTAGCAGCGCCATAGACGTTGGCATTGCCGATGAGGTATTCGTCAGCTACCTGGTGCATGACTTCCTGATCGAGCCCTTTTTCTTCCGATCGTGCCTCGGCCAGACGATCGAACAGTCTGTTGTCCAATCCGTGGCGAGCTGATAGATTCCTGACGTTTTCCGACATACCTTGTGGTATTAGGCCAGGTGATCAAGGGAAGTTGCAAGCATTAAATTTAACACTATTTTTGATGCCTTGCAAAATATATCTTTGAGCTTGTTCATTCCAAAACCACATCCTATATGGCCACTGCATACAAAAACATCCTCTGCTTCGCTCTACTCTTGTTGAGTTTTTCGCTTTTGGCACAAGAGAAAAAAGACAGCACCAAAGCCGTTACTCCCGCCAAATCTTTCATCAGCAATCATCAGGGCTCTTTTGGGGGTAAAACCATTCGGTACAAAGCCAGCGCAAAGGAAACCCACTTGAAAAATGACCACGACGAAGCGGTCGCTTCCATCTGGTCTGTTGCTTACACCCAGGAGGGTTTGACGGATTTATCCAAAAGACCGGTGACTTTTGTATTCAATGGTGGCCCCGGTTCCGCGTCGATCTGGTTGCACATGGGCATGTTTGGGCCGCAAATTGTAAAACTGGACTCCGATGCCAAAAAAGACGACGGCGCGGCGCCTTATACGTTGAGTGAAAACAAGTACGCTTTGCTGGACTTGACCGACCTCGTCTTCATCGACCCCGTAGGCACTGGCTACAGCCGGGTAGTGGGCAAGGGCAAAGTGGAAGATTTTTGGGGGTTGAATGAAGATGCCGCATCGATCGCCAAGTTTATGCGCCTGTGGATCACCGAAAACAAACGTTGGCTTTCCCCCAAATACATTGCTGGAGAAAGTTTTGGCACCACCAGGGCAGTTGCCGTAGCCAATGCGCTGGAAGGTGGCGGCCAAAACATGGCCCTGAATGGTTTGATCCTGATTTCGCAAGCGCTGGACTACGATGGGTCTACCTCTATTCACGACAACATCACCTCTTACCTGACCTATTTGCCCAGCATGGCCGCTACCGCCTGGTACCACAAAAAAGCGGGGCAAGGAAAGACCCTGGAAGCCTTCGTGGAGGAATGTCGCCAGTTCGCGTACGATACTTATGCCCCAGCGCTCTATCGGGGCTCCTTGTTGAGCAGCGCCGAGCAAAATACCATCGCCGAAAAACTGGCTTACTTTATTGGACTGGAGAAAGACTACATCCTCAAGTCTAACCTCACGGTGCTGGTTCCCCGTTTTCAAAAGCAATTGTTGGCGGACAAAGGACTGGCCATTGGCCGTTTGGATGGACGGTTTATGGGCGATGAAGCGGATGATGTGGCCGCCGAACCCCACCTGGGTGACCCGTCAGATTACCAATTGAGTTCGGCCTATACCGCGGCACTCAATCACTTTTATGCCTCAGCCTTAAAGGTAGATATGGATCGGCCCTACCTGACCTCCAATGATGAAGTGGGGGAAAAGTGGCGCTGGCGCACCGTACCCGATGGCAAATATTGGGAACCTACTCCCGTGAATGTTGCCCGGCAATTGGGCGAAACCATGCGGCGCAATACCGCCATGAAAGTATTGGTGGCCAGTGGCTATTACGATTTGATCTGTCCGTTTTTCGACACCGAATATACTTTTGCCCGCAACGGGATTGTACCTGAACGGGTCACCAAAACATACTACGAAGGTGGGCACATGATGTATACCCACGAGCCGGATTTGATCAAATTGGCGGCGGATATTCGCAAGTTTTTGGCGGAATGAGTAGTCGAGACCAACCCATGAAAAAGTACTTAACCAGCGCAGTGCTCATTGCCATTGGCTTTATTGCCTTGCTTTGGTTGGAAAAACCGCTGAGAACCTGGTTCATCAGCCATGGAATGGAGGCCTTGGCCGCCAAATTTTCGGCGGGCACCATGGTAAGGTTATTGCTTTGTAGCCTTGCGCTTGGCCTGATTTACCGGCTAAAGCTGCAAAGATTTGCGGGTTTTAGCCCTAAAATGAACGTTTACAACCTCCAGTCTACTACAATCGCATTTGCGTTCATTGTGATGGGGATAATCGGCAACTTTGGCACGTATACCAACACAACGCCACGCTTATTGTTGTTGTTCTTCCTATCGGTCATGTGCGTAGGCCTGGTGGAAGAATTTGTTTTCCGGGGCCTGGTACTTCCACTATTGATAAAGTCCTTTCAAACCCATAAAAATGCGTTATACCTGAGTGTTTTATATTCCAGCTTACTGTTTGGCGTTGTTCATTTTCTGAATCTTTTCCAGCAACCCGACAATCTTATAGGCATTACCTCTCAAGTGTTTTTTGCTGTTTCTATTGGTGTGTTTTTTGGCGGATTGATGTTGCGCACGCAAAATATTCTGGTCCCCGCCATCCTTCATGGTCTCGTGAATTTTGCTTTTGGGGCTGCGGAACTGAAAGCGACTACCCTACCCGAGATCACCGCAAAACTTGCCCATGAGACAAATTGGAACTCCATTGTTCCAACCGCGTTCTTTTTCCTGTTTATCCTTCTTGGCGGTTTATTTATGGTAAAAAAAACAGATTCAAATTTGATTCTCAACAAGTTGAATTAGGCATATGCGGAGCATCTTATTTTTTTCGCCGCTTCAACCAAACATACACTGGCATCCCCAGCACCAACAACACCATTCCACTCCCGATGGTCACCCAACCCGTGCCCAAAATCGCCGCCGTGGCGAACGCAAAAGTCAGCACTGAGCGGAGTGCCAAACTCCAGTGCTGTCTCCATTCAAAGCGCCCTTGCCGCCACAACCAGATCCATTCTGCCAGGGCACTAAACACGTAGGGGATCAGGTTGGCCAGGGTGGCCAGCAGGATCATTTTTTTGAACTGCTCTTGCAAGGAGTCGGTATAATTCAATAAAACCATACCCGTCATCAACACACTGGAGAGGATCAAGGCATTCGCGGGTGCTCCGCGTGGATTTTCTTTGCCAAAAAATGGAGGAAACAAGCCGTCTTTGGCTACCGTGCAGGGAATTTGGCCTTGCAGCAAAATCCAGCCATTCAAGGCGCCCAAACAAGCAATCGCCGCCGCTGCGGCTATGACATAGTAGCCGGTTTGCCCCCAGATCAGTTGCGCTGCATCGGCAAAAGGTGCCGCAGATTGTTCCAATTGACCCCGGGATAAAATGCCCATCACCGCCGAACAGGAGGCCACAAAGACCAAGGCAGAAAAAACCGTGCCCCACCAGGTAGCCCGACTGATGTTGCGCTCCGGGTCGCGGATGGCCGCTGCTGGGATGGTCGCCGATTCGATGCCCAGGAAAGACCAAAACGTCAGGGCCGCCGTTTGTAGCGCCACGTCACTCAGCGAGAACTGCCGGGGATCGACCGCCCAGTTTTCCCATTTAAAATAGTGAAAGCCTAGAGTGGCCAATAAAAGAATGGGCACCAAGCGCAAGGCCGTAGTGATCAGTTGGAACTGTGCCGCCTCGCGCACGCCACGCAAATTGATGGCTGTCGTCCCCCAAATGGCCAACAAACAAGCCAGCAACGACAGGCTAGAATCGGTTTTCAGTGAGGGAAAAAAAGGCGTGAGGTTGGCCACAAAAGCGATGGCAATGGCAGCATTGCCCGTCCAGAGCGAGATCCAGTAGCCCCAGGCCACCACAAATCCACTAAAGTCTCCAAAAGCCGCGCGGGTGTAGGCGTAAGGGCCGCCGTTGGTGGTGATCAGGCGGCTCAAGCGGGCAAAAGTGTATGCCAAAAGCAATGCTCCCGTACCAGAGACCAGCCAGCCCAATAAACTGAGTTGCCCAAAAACCGCCAGGGTAGCCGGAAGCAAAAAAATGCCCGAGCCAATCATATTGCCCGCTACCAGCGCAGCCGCTGGCCAAAATCCAATTTGTGCTTGTTTCAAACGATTCCAGTTTGCAGAAAGATCGGAAAACGCACGGAAAGTACCGCATCTTCAGGCCAATGCTTTTGCAATTGGGGGTAAAGTGCGGCCACGGGATCTTCTCCATGTTGCTGGATGTATTTTTTTACACTGGACCAGGTGCTCAAATACCCACACAATTGCTCCAGGTTCCAGTGCTTTTCGATGCTGAAGGTCCGTTTTTCAATGGCAGCAAAAGGGAAGGGAATCTTGGCATACGCTTCATCGACGTGGTGTCGCTCAGCGTCCCAGTATTGGTCAATCGCCCCAGCGTAAAAATGTTGCACCACCCGATCAATTTCTGTATTGATGGTCAACAAACCATAACCCCATACGGCAATCAACGCGCCGGGTTTTGCGACCCGCTTTACTTCCTGATTGAAGGCCGCAAAATCGAACCAGTGCAGCGCTTGGGCTACAGTGATGAGGTCGAATTGTTGGGCGGAAAAGGGGCTGGCTTCGGCTCGACATACCCCGTAATGTACCCTTGGATGGGGCGTGGCGTTGGCGATCTGGTTGGCACTCAAATCAGTCGCCTGGACGGAAGCAAACCGTTCTGCCAGTGCTAACGCTACTTGTCCGTTGCCGGTACCACAGTCCCAGGCCTGTTGAAAATCTGCCACCCGCGTGTACAAATATTCGAACAATTCAGCAGGGTAATCCGGCCGAAATTGGGCGTACT
>Ga0116157_10003357_pt1 | contig 15366 bp, 7 predicted proteins | sample AD_UKC048_MetaG_FD_89882 | JGI IMG/M metagenome (GOLD analysis project Ga0116157, IMG submission 89882) | Active sludge microbial communities of municipal wastewater-treating anaerobic digesters from USA - AD_UKC048_MetaG | ecosystem: Engineered > Bioreactor > Anaerobic > Digestate | place: USA...
CGACCGGCTTTGCCCGGATTTCGCCATTACCGGCGCCAAAGACCGCTGAGGACATGCTGATGAACAAAAAAACCACAAAAGCCAAAACCACAAAAATCGAACCGGCTGAAAAACAGCCCACCAAACTGGAAGAACTCCAGGAAAAACGGGAACGCAAAATGGTCCTCATGCAAGGCAACGAGGCCGTCGCTTTCGGCGCTTTGGACGCCGGCTGCAATTTCTTCGCCGGATACCCGATCACGCCTTCGACCGAAATCGCCGAGATCCTGGCCCTCGAACTGCCCAAACGTGGCGGCGTCTTCGTCCAAATGGAAGACGAGATCGCCAGTATCAGCGCCATCACGGGCGCTTCTCTAGCCGGCGCAAAGGCCCTCACGGCCACTTCCGGCCCCGGATTTTCCCTGATGCAGGAAGGCATCGGCTACGCCAAGATCACCGAAACGCCCTGCGTGGTCGTCAACGTCCAGCGCGTCGGGCCTTCTACAGGAATGCCGACCAGCTGCGCACAAGGCGATATGCAACAAGCGCGTTGGGGCAGCCACGGCGACAGCCCCGCCATCGTGCTTTACCCGGACAGCGTGAAAGAGTGTTACGAACTCACGATCCGCGCCATCAACCTTTCCGAAAAATACCGCACCTGCGTGATCCTGTTGCTGGACGAGGTTTTGGGCCACATGCGCGAAGCCGTCAGGCTCCCGGACATGGCGAACGTACGCGTGATCTCGCGCATCAAACCCACCGTCCCGCCGCACTGGTACAAGCATTACGACGAAAATCAAAAATACCTTTCCCCGCTGGCCAGCTTCGGCGAAGGCTACCGTTACAACGTGACCGGCCTCACGCACGACCAGCTGGGATTCCCAACCAACAAGGCCACTGAGGCTGCCGACATGATGGAACGCCTGCGCAAGAAGATCACCTACAACATCCGCGACCTTGTGCAGATCGAAAGTTATAAAATGGAAGACGCCAAGATAGCGATCTTCGCCGCCGGCATCGTGGCCCGCGCCGCCAAGGCCGCCGTCTCGATGGCCAGACAGGAAGGCATTCCGGTCGGCCTGCTCCGCCCGCTGACGATCTGGCCCTTCCCAGACGACGCGGTCCGCAAGATGCTGCGCGACGTGGATGTGGTCGTGGTCCCGGAACTCAACCAAGGCCAGTTGGTACGCGAAATTCAACGCCTGGTCAAAGACCGCAGCGACAGCAAACTGATCAAGATCCAGCGAGTGAACGGAAAACTCATCTCACCCACAGAGATCCTGAGAAAAATGAAGGAGGGAATGTAATCATGGCCAACATCCCACAACGCGTCATTCACGACTGGCTGCGCCACGACAAGAAATTCCCGCACGTCTGGTGCGCCGGATGTTCCAACGGCATCGTGCTCGGTTCGATCATCCGCGCCCTGGCCGGGATGGATATCCAGCGCGACGATATCGTCATGGTCTCCGGAATAGGATGCTCCTCGCGCATGCCGGTTTACGTCGATTTCAACACCCTGCACACCCTTCACGGCCGCGCGATCGCTTATGCCACCGGAGTCAAACTGCACAAACCGCACCTCAAGGTCATCGTGATCACCGGAGACGGCGACTGCACAGCCATCGGCGGAAACCATCTCATCCACGCGGCGCGCCGGAACATCGACCTCACCGTGATCCTCATCAACAATAACATTTACGGGATGACCGGCGGACAATGCTCTCCGACCACGCCGCACGACGCCATCGCCACCACCGCCCCCTACGGCAACATAGAGCCTGATTTCAATATCTGCGATCTGGCCATGGGCGCCGGAGCCTCCTTTGTGGCGAGAACCACGGCCTTCCACACGCAGGAAACGCAAAACATGGTCCGGGAAGCGATCGAACATCCCGGATTTTCCCTGATCGAGGTCATCAGCGCCTGTCCCGTGATCTTCGGACGCCTCAACAAAAAAGGCGGCGCACCGCAGATGATGAAGGAAATGCGCGACAACTCCGTGCCCCTGGCGGCTGCGGATAAACTTCCTCCGGAAAAACTGGAGGGCAAGATCGTCCGCGGAATCCTGCGCAAGGAGATCCGGCCTGAGTTTTGCGCCCAGTATGCCGATCTGTCCAAACGGGTGCAGGCCATGGGAGGTGAGAAATGATGAAGAACTACGAGATACGCCTTTCCGGCAGCGGCGGACAGGGCCTTATCCTGGCCGGGATAATTCTGGCCCGGGCTGCGGTCATCGACAAACGCCGCGTCACCCAGACCCAGAGTTACGGCCCAGAATCACGCGGCGGCTCATCCCGCGCGGACGTCATCATCAGCGACCAGGAGATCTATTTCCCTGAGGCCACGAACTTCGATTGCCTGCTGGCCCTCACCCAGGAAGCCTGCGACAAATATCTCTTCGACTTGCGCGATACAGGCGTCCTGATCATCGACACCACCTACGTGAAGAACCTCGCCCTGGCCGCGGAAAACACTTACGAAGTGCCGTTCACGGATATCGCCATCGAAAAACTGGGCAGCCCTATTTCCACGAACATCCTCTCCCTGGCCTTCCTGGTCAAGATCACCGGCATCGTGAAAGAGGCCTCGCTCAAGCAATCCATCGCCGAATCGGTTAAGCCGGCCTTCGTGGAAATCAACCACAAGGCCATGCAGATTGGCTTCGATCTGGCTGCCAAATACGGCAAATAGGAGCGCTGGCATGATCAAGCACATCTCCCACATCGGTATCGCCGTCCAGGATCTGGAAGACGGGATCGCCTTCTACGAAAAGCTCGGCCTCACCCTCGAGGGAGTGGAGGTAGTGCCTTCCCAAATGGTTAAGGTCGCCTTCTTCCCTTGCGGCGACACGCGCATCGAGCTACTGGCCCCGACCTCGGAAGAGAGCCCCGTCGCCAAGTTCATCGAGAAAAAAGGCGAAGGCATCCAGCACATCGCCTTCGCAGTGGACGACCTGCCCGAAGAACTGGCCAAGGCCGAAGACAGCGGGATCCGCCTCATTGACAAGGAACCGCGCCCCGGCGCGCACCATGCCGACATCGCCTTCCTGCATCCGAAATCGAGCCTCGGAGTCCTGATCGAATTCTGCCAGGAAAAAAGCCACAAGTAACACCTGTAGCAGCCCCAGTGGCTGCGCTGAAAGATAATGCGGCCGGTCCGATGACCGGTCGCTTTTTTTGTGTCTGCAGATGGGAAGTTGGTCCGCAAGATCTCCATGGCTTGGTTGTGGATCCTGGTTCTTTCCCGCCCTGAAACCTGGCCCTTAAGCTTCTTGCTTGCTTCGCGCCGAGTTCCTGCCAGATGGGCGCGAATTCAAGGTGAAGTTAAATCGAAGTCGAACTTCTGAGATTCAGGGAGGAAACAGCTGCAAGCGACGGGGATTTCTTGAGGAAGCGTATATCTGGATTGTTAGGGAGACAAAGAAAAAACCCGGGAGCGGACTCCCGGGTTTGGGTTATCTGGTTTGGATTTGTTTAGTTGATCGCGATCACACGGAAGAACTTCATATCCTCCGTGGGCGTGAAGTTATAGCTCAGATCGCTGGTGCTGCCCAAGGTAGTGTAGGTTCCGTAAGGATCGTTCGAGGCTTCCACGCGGTAGCTGGTGGCACCGCTGACGGCAGGCCAGCTGAGGGTTATGGTTCCCGCGCTTTGCGTGATCGTCACGACGGGCACTTCCAGGCCGCCGGGAAGTTCGAAGTCAGCCAGGAAACGCGGCGAAACCTGCATCGTTTCGCCAAATTGCCCAACCAGGCAAGTCAGGCTGGTAAGCGCAGGCGGGATCGGAGTTCCGCTGTAATCGGTGGAGGGGAAGGTGCGCATGGTCAGGGTTGCGGTCGGATCGGTGGCGCTGATGTTTTCAGCGGCGGTGCCGAAGTTTCCGTTGGTGGTATCCAGTGTGACATCCAGGACCTTGATCAGTTTCGACTGGTCTGCGCTGGTCAGGCTGGCGAATGTGCGGAGTTCCGGTAAAACCAGGTTTCCGAAGGAGGTGGCGGAACCTGGATCGACAACCGGAGTGAATTGCAGCAAACCGCTGTACAGAGCCAGCGTTCCCGTCAGACCGGTAACTCCATCGTAGAGGTTGTAAGTGCTCGTGATGATGGAACCCGGATCGTCGACCAAGATCGCCGCGGTGGCGTCCTGGAAGTACTTGGGATGGCGGGTGGTGTTTTGCTGGAAGGTTAAGACCGCTTCACCGGTAAGCCTGTAGATGGTGGCACCGATGGCCTGTGCCCGCAATTGGGCGATATTGTTGACCAGGACAGGGAAGATATAGGTGGCAGTGGTCACAATGCTGGGCGCGAAGCCGGTGGCATAGACTATCGCATTGACCGTTGTGGTGGCGTTGATGGAGATCGGACCCGTGATAGTGTAGTTGAATCCATTCGTATCGCTGGGTATGCTGCCGTCAAGCGTGTAATAGATCGTGGCGTTGGGCGTGGTAGTACTCAGCACCAAATTGAACGGGGCGTAATAAACACCCGCGGCATGGTCGAAAGTCGCTTCCGCGGCCATCTGCATTCCAGGGGTGAAAGTGTGCGAACCGAGGTATTCGGTGGTATCCACGGGATAAACGGTCCACTCGTCCCAGGTAAAATCAACTCTGGGTGAAACTACTGTGGACAGGCGGACCATGGTGAGGTCGGTTCCCCAGTTTGGAGAGACCTGGTCCACAATACCGATGACATCGGTCTGGACGCCGCTGTGATACAAGGCGACGCAGTCGTTGCCATTGAAACTCATTACTGAGGAAGTGGTTGCCAGATCCACGTAAGGCTCGCCGACCAGGGTCGTGCCAGTGGTGCTGGAAAGCACTATTACGTACACATCGTTGTTGGCCAAGGTCCCCGACAGCAAAAGTTCGTTGCCGAACGGACCAGCTCCATTGACCTGTTTCTTCATTGAGTAATTGGAGAGATCGACTGGGCTTCCAGTGCCATTGAAGATTTCCACAGCTTTCTTGTTGGAAGTTCCTTCCACATATTCGCTGAAGAACAGATCCGTGGCGTAGTTGCCGGCCGGAGGAGTAGCGGTGCCGCTGACGGCGAGGTCGTAATTGGTGGCATTGGCAGTGGCGTGAACGATCGTTCCGGTATAGTCGCCGGCGATGGCAGCGTTCATGCGCACGTAGATGTTGCCGTTGAAGCTGGGGGCCAGATCGAGCGAAGCCGTCCAGGGCTCGGCATTGGTGGTGCTGAGTTCAAACGGGCTTTCGACGGTAAGGGTGATGTTACCGGTCGCGTTGGTCGCGCTCAGGGAGTAGGATTGGCTGGCCGAGGGCGTTCCGACTTCGTGGGTGAAGGGAGTCAGATTGGCCGTGATATTCCAGATCACGTCGGCGGGGAAGGTTTCGCCTTCGACGCGAACCAGAACTTCTGCGGCGCCGGTGCTGTTGTGTGTGACGTCACCGGAATGCTCACCCACGACGCTGCTGTTCAGGCGGATATAGATGGGGCCGTCGAAGTTGTAGGGAACCTGCAGGGTTGAGCCCCAGCCGGTGGTTGGCGATGTTGATATCTCAAAGTGCTCAGGAGCAGCGAGGTTGATCGGACCTTGCAGATCCACGCCGCTCAGGTTGTAGGAAGATATTTCCTCGGAGGGGTTGCCGACAATGTTATAGACAGGATCTGGCACTCCGGTGGTCACGATCGTCGGAGTGGGCATTCCCGTGGGATCCCACAAACGGGCCCAGTCGTTGGCGATGCGGATGCCGTCATAATACGCGGCCGGCGTGTTGGATGACTGGCGGATGGCCACGCTGCCGATATTGACAGGATCGGCGCCGGTGTCGGCGGTCCCGATGAACAGCGTGTAAGCTGGCTCGTTGACCGTGTCGGTGGGATCGATCCAGAGATAGACTTCGTCATTAGCGGTTCCGGGCACGATTTTGTACTTCAGCACCATCATATAGGTGGTGTCATAAGCGTAGGAATAAGGCGTGAACTGGATCACCGTCGTATTCGTCGAATACTTCGAGATGCCGAATCTGATGTTGTTGCTGGCATCTCTCTGCGCGTAGAGCCTGCCGCGGAAATTCGTCCCGCCGCCAGGAACCGCGGAATCTCCGAGGTGGAAGCAATAGTCCTGAGTGGTGTTGGGCAGGGCGGTAATCTTGAGCAGGACAGCGCAATAGATATCGCCGCTGGTTTGTTCCGCGAAACCATGGGAAATGTCTTCACCGGTGACGCCGGTCGTACGGGCGCTGCCGCCGGCATTGGGCGGGTAGTTCGTATAAACGAGGTTGGTGGCGTCAACCAGGGGCGAGGCAGTCCCGGCTCCGCTGTGAGCGCTCCAGCCGTTGGAGACGACCGTGGTCCCGATTTCATAATCAAAGTTCTCTTGCATAAAGAGCGTCGCGACCGTGGCTTCGGTCACATCGCCGCTGACGGCCACGTCGACCTGGGCCGCGCCAGCGCTGGTGTGGGTGATATTGCCGCTGTAGGAACCAACCGTTGTTCCTGTCAAACGAACGTAAATGGGACCGTTGAAGCTGGAAGCTACGGACGCGGTGCCGGCATAGGTCGTTCCGTTGGTCGAGATCTCAAATCCCGCGGGAGCCGTCACGGCGATGTTGGCAGTGAGGAATTCCCCGGAAAGGTTGTAGGTCTGCGCCGCGGAGGGAGTGCCGACTTCGGCGGCAAAGGCATTCAAAGTCCCGGTGGCGTGGATCAACGGAACCGGATCGGTCACGGTGCCGCTGACGGCTTTGTCGACCTGGGTCGCGCCGGCGCTGGTGTGGGTGATGTTGCCGGAAAAAGATCCGGCTGTCGTTCCGGTCAGGCGAACATAGACGGGGCCGTTAAAGGTGGAAGCCAGAGTCTGCGCCGAAGTGTAGAAAGTGGCGTCGTCCGTGGAAATGGCGAATCCTGCGGGCGGCGTGACCGCGATGCCCGCGGTCAGGTTGCTGCCGCTCAGATTGTAACTTTGCGAGGCGGAAGGCGTTCCGGTGTAGGCCGTAAAAGCGTTCAGGGTGCCGGAAGCGATGATGGTCGGGGTGCCCGCGGTCTCGACGGTTATGCTATAAGTAGGAAAAGTCAGGGGGCCTGTGTCATTCTTGTAGTATTTGGTGTTGTCGGTAAACAGCGCCAGCAGGGCGGCCTTGGTGCCAGAAACCGAAACGGAAATCTGTGCGTCTATTCCGTTGGCAAAGTAGGCATTGTCGGTTTCAACTGTGGAGGATGTCATGGCCACCGAAGCCCCGGCCAGGGCGGTTGGATAGTCGGATGAATTGGAGTTATTGGCATAAGCCCAATTTTCGAAAGAAAAACCGAACAGCCAGATGCTGTCGGTGTTTGAAGTGGGCGCTGTCGTGCCTTCATAGGCCAGGATCTGGTCGCCGGAAGTGGAAAGGTTGAAACTTGAGTTGGTCGTCACCGAACCGAGAGAGGCGGCAAAGGTCGTGCCAAAAGTCAGTGTGACAACAGTTCCTTTGGTTGTGACGGCTGTATTCGTCCAAACGATGCTACCCTCGCCGGTCCGCCAGGTTTGGTTGGTGGCATCCCAGGCGTTGTCGGTGAAGGTAATGTTCGTGTCGGCCGGAATGTCTTCCAGGGCGACAAACGCCAGGCTCTTTGTGGCGTCGGAGTTTGCCGCGATGATGGCGATGTCACCCGCCGTCAGTCCGAAGATGTAGCCCAAAGACAGGGCCGCGATCAAGATCAGAAGAAGTTTTTTTAACATGTTCTCTCCTTGCTTAGGTCATTATTGTACATTGCTTCGACGCCTTCCATAACTCAAGCGGCATCGGTCTTAACTGCGAAATTTCTCACCAAGGAACGGCTCCGGCCGCGCCGGAAGTAGCCGCTCGGTAAAAAAAACACTAACTCTCTCTGCGACTGATATAAAGGTGGATATTTCTCCCCTTGATTGCCAATTTCTACCAGCTACAGATATTCGTCAATCAAATTCTCAGCTCAGGCAGCAGCCTTGACAACCGGTTCCTCATCAGCCTTGTCAGAAAAAAGGATTGACCCAAAACGCGCCCGAAAAATAAGGTGCTAGCAGAAAATCATTATTAAAGGAAAGTAGATGACCGTATCCGAAAATCCCCTTCTGCGGCAGAAAAACGAGCACCGTTTGAAAGCCATCCCCTTTGACGAGATCAAGACAGAGCATTTCCTCCCCGCCATCCAGGCGGCGCTGCAAGCCGCCCGCGAGGAGATCGAAGCCCTCAAGGCCAATCCCGCCGAGCCGGATTTCAGCAACACCATCCTCGCCCTGGAATTGAACGGCGAGCAGCTGGACTACGTGGCCAGCATTTATTTCAATTTGCTTTCGGCCGAATCGGACGCCGAATTCAAAGCTCTGGCGCAGCAAATTTCGCCTTTGCTGGCGGAATTCAACAGCAGCATTTCCACGGATCCCGTGATCTTTGCGCGCGTCAAAAAGGTCTGGGAGCAGGAAGTGGCGGGCAAACCCAAACCGGAAGTGCCACCGGACTATTCTGACAAAGAATATCTGATGAAAGCCGAGCGCTATCGCCTGGTGGACCGAGTTTACAAAGGCCTGATCCGCGGCGGCGCCATGCTGAGCCCCGAGGACAAGGTCAAATTTATGGAAATTGCGATGGAGGCCTCGAAACTCGGGCCCAAATTCAGCGACAACGTGCTCGCGGCCACCAACGCCTGGGAACTTCACGTCACCGATCCCGCCGACGTCGAAGGGATGCCGGAAAGCGTCCTCTCCGGCGCGGCGCATCTGGCCAGGCAAAAAGGCAAGGACAGCGGCTGGCTCTTCAATTTGCAGCCCTCCAGCATGGTGCCGTTTTTGACCTATTGTAAAAACCGCGAACTGCGCCGCCAGATCCAGATCGCCTATTCCTCCCGCGCTTACAACGATAAGTTCGACAACCAAGCCCTCATCCGGCGCACCCTAGAACTGCGGGAACAGCGTGCCCGCCTGCTGGGTTACGCCACACACGCGGACTATGTCCTGGAAGACCGCATGGCGGAATCGGTGGGAATCGCGACCGATTTCCTCGACCGCATTTACGACATCGCCTACCCCGCCGCGATCAGGGAAGTCAACGAAGTTTTCGAGTTCGCCCGCCAACTGGACGGACTGACCAATTTCCAGCCCTGGGACATGAGCTATTATTCGAACAAACTCAAGGAACAGCGCTACGCCTACGATCCGGAGGAGCTGCGCCCCTGGTTCAAAGTGGAAAACGTTTTGGACGGCCTGTTCGTCGTTGCCAACAAGATCTACGGCATCGATGTGAAGCAGGTGCACGATGTTCCGGTCTATCACAAAGAAGTGACCACCTGGGAGGTTTACGACCGCTTGGGGAGCTACCTCGGATTGATGTACATGGATCTGTTCCCGCGCGATACCAAGCGCGGCGGCGCCTGGAAAACCAGCTTCCAGGGACAGGGGCTTTTTTCCGACGGCATGCGCCGGCCGCAGGTCTGCATCGTGGCCTCGCTGACACCTTCCACGGCGGACCAGCCATCGCTGTTGCGGCTGGACGAAGTGCGCACCATTTTCCACGAATTTGGCCACGCCCTCCATTCGCTGCTCGCGGACGGTTATTACAAGGGACTTTCCGGCACCAGCGTGCTCTGGGATTTCGTGGAATTGCCCAGCCAGATCATGGAAAACTGGCTGCTGGAGGAAGCGGCGCTGAACCTTTTTGCCAAGCACTACAAGAGCGGAGCTCCGCTGCCCAAGGATCTTTTGGGCAAGGTGATCGCCGCGCGCAATTTCCAGGCGGGCCTGGCCAATATCAACCAGCTCCGCTACGGAACCCTCGATTTTGCCTGGCACACGGCGGATGTTAATACGATTGGCGAAATCGACGCCTTCGAAAAACAGACCGTCGAACGTTTCCGCGTCCTGCCGACGATCCCGGGCAGCAACATTTCCTGCGCCTTTGCGCATATTTTCGCGGGAGGCTACTCCGCCGGATATTATTCCTATAAATGGGCCGAAGCTTTGGAAGCGGACGCCTGGAGCCTCTTTGCGGAAAAAGGGATTTTCAACCCCGAAGTGGCGGATTCATTCCGCAAAAACATCCTCGCCCGCGGCAATGCGTTCCATCCGATGGATCTTTTCGTGGCCTTCCGCGGCCGCAAGCCCGATCCGGATGCCCTGCTCCGCCGGGATGGCTTGCTGCCAACCATAGCGTAAAACAACCTCATCACAGAAACGCCGGCAGCTAATGCCGGCGTTTCTTTTGCCCTGCTTTCCGTGAATTTCCAGGATTGCCTGCCCAAATGCCGCCCTCTCTCCTTTCTCCCTATCAATACGGGATCATTACGGATTTCATCCGTAATGATCCCGTATTGATCCCGTATTGATCGCAAGAGCCAAGAGAGGAAGAAGAAGGTATGTTTATGTTATTAAAGCAGATATACGCGATTCGAGAATGTGGTTTGATATCCTCCGCATAATCGTCTTCAGAATATGCGGATACGAAAAAGCCGGGTGCTTGACCCGGCTTTTTATATTACAGGTTTTGTTGTATCGGTTTAACGGAGGCCCTGGCTCATGGCTTCACCGAGTTTGAAGATCGGCAGGTAGATCACGATGATAATGCTGCCGACGACCACGGCCATCAACACGATGAGCAGCGGTTCGATCAGGGATGTCAGGCGGTCGATAACGGCGTCCACCAATTTTTCATAAAACTGCGCGGCTTTGCCCAGCAGTTTGTCCATGTCTCCCGTTTCCTCGCCGGTGGCCATCATTTGCAGCAATGTGGAGGGAAACAGCCCGGTACGGCGAAAAGCGTTGGCCACTCCGTAACCTTCCTTGACCATCACCCTCGCGCGCCTCACGCCACCTTCGATGACGGCATTCTGGACCACGTTTTCGGAGAGTTCCATCGTATCCATGATCGGCACGCCGGCCGCCATCAGAATGGAAAATGTGCGGGCGAATTTGCTCATGATGGAATTGATGGTAACGCTGCCAAAAATCGGGATTTTCAATTTCATCGTATCCCAGATAAAGCGGCCGCGGTCGGTGAGGTTGACCATCCAGATGGCCACGATGACGCCGAGGAAGATCAGGATCGAGAAGAACAGGTTGCCGGTGATGAAATCGCTGATGGCGATGGCAACTTGGGTCGGCGCGGGCAATTCGGCGTGGAAACCTCTGTAAACCTGGGCAAACATGGGAATGATAAAATAGAAGAGAACCCAGACCACAATGGTGAGAAAGATCAGGATGAAGGTGGGGTAAGCCATGGCTGATCTCACTTTGCGGCGGGTGTCCTCGGTCTTTTCCAGGTAATCCGAAAGTTCGTCCAGAATGGTATGCAGGGTACCGGAAACTTCACCGGCCTGCACCAGCGCGACATACATCGGATTGAAAACGCCGGGATGCTGCTCCATCGCCTCGGAAAGGGAATAGCCCTTTTTGATGTCGTCGGAAATGCGGCGCAGCACTTTGGAGAATTTCTTGCTTTTTTCGGTTTTCTCAAGGTCGGTGACGGCTTTTTCGATCGTCAGACCGGCGGAGAACATCGTGGAGAGCTGGCGGGTGAAAAACACCAGGGTCTTCAGGGAAACTCCGGTGCGCCATTTGTAGATGCGGAGCATGACCTTGTCAAAGAGCGAGAGTTTGCCTTTGAAAGCGCCTTCGGCTGCCGCCTTGACAGAGATGATTGTGCTGCCTTCCTTGGCCAGCTTGTCCACCGCCATGTCCAGGGTGTCGGCCTTGATGATTCCTTCGACCCTGGCGCCCTTGGCGTCTTTGACTATATACGCGAAATTAGGCATAGCTGATACCTTTTCCTTAACTCAATTTTACTCGACGATGGTCATCTTGATGACTTCGCGGATGGTGGTGATGCCACGTTTCATTTTGGCCATGGCGGCATCGTGCAAGGTACGCATCCCGGCGCGCAACGCGGCGTCGCGGATCAGGTCCTGGTTGCCGCCTTCGTAGATCAAACGGCGGATTTCAGGATTTACGATGAGCAGCTCGAAAATGCCGGTGCGCCCTGAAAATCCGGTGTTATCGCAATGCACGCAGCCGCGTCCGATCTTGAATTGGGTTTGCGCGGCCTCTTCCGGCGTGAGCCCACAATCGCTGATCTCCTGGTCGGAGGGTTTGTAATCCTGGATGCAGTAGGGGCAAATCTTGCGGACCAGGCGCTGCGCCATCACCAGACTGAGGGAGGAACCCACCAGATAGGGTTTGATCCCGATGTCGATCATACGGGTGATGGTGCTGGGTGCGTCGTTGGCGTGCAGCGTGGAAAAAACGAGGTGGCCGGTGAGCGAAAATTTGATGGCGATATCGGCCGTCTCTTCGTCGCGGATTTCACCGATGAGTACGATATCCGGATCCTGGCGCAGGACGGAGCGCAAGGCGGTTCCGAAGGTGAGGCCGATCTGTTCCTTGGTTTCGATCTGGGTGACGCCTTCAAGGCGATATTCCACAGGATCTTCGACCGTGATGATATTGGATTCGATATCCTGGATCTCTTTCAGGGCCGCGTGCAGGGAGGTCGATTTTCCGCTTCCGGTGGGTCCCGAAACGATGATGATCCCATAAGGCCGGCGGATGATCCTGGCAAAAATGTCCATGTCCTCCTGCTCAAAACCGAGAGTAGTGAGTTTGAATCCAAATTCGCCTTTGTCCAAAAGACGCATCACGACCTTTTCGCCCAACACGGTGGGAGTGATGGAAACACGCACGTCCACACTCTTGAGCGCGGTTTTTAGGGCAATGTGGCCGTCCTGGGGCAAACGGCGTTCAGCGATGTTGAGTTTTGACATCACCTTGACCAGCGAAATCACGCCGGGATGCATGCCGATCGGGGGTGTCATCACCTCGCGCAGGGCGCCGTCAACGCGGTAACGGACACGGGTGTTTTTGGTCAGCGGTTCGATATGGATGTCCGTGGAGCCGGCTTTGATGGCTTCGTTGATGATCAGGTTGAGCAGCTTGACGATTGGCGCATCCGCATCCGAAGAGGCGGAGGCGATGGTGATCTCGTTTTCGTCGTCGTCCATGGCCACAAAATCGAAGCCTCCCACGGCATCTTCCACCTGCGAGGTGGTGCGGATGCTTTTATAATATTTCTCAATCGTGTCGTGCAATACCGATTCGCCGATCAGCTTGGGCTTGATCGCTTTGCCCAGGATCTTTTTCAGGCTGTCGACGACCGTCAGGTTTTCCGGATCCGTGAGGGCCACCACTACGCCGTCACCTTCCTCACGCAAGGCGATGACCTTGTTTTCGGTGGCGTAAGGTTCCGGGATCTGGGAGACGATTTCGAGGTCAAGGTCCATCAGCTCGTTGTCCTTGACGATGTCATAGCCGAGCTGCATGTTCAGAGCTTCCAGCAATTGCTTTTCGGTCAAATAGCCGAGTTTGATGAGCGTTTCGCCGATCTTCAGACCGAAATTGCTCTGTTTGATCAGGGCTTCCTTGATCTGGTCGTCGTTGACGAAGCCTTCATGCACGAGCACTTCGCCCAGCCGGGCGAATTGGGGGTTATAACTCATTTAAAGTCGTCCTTTCTGTGTAATTTAATCTATGAGGGCAGCAGCCGCTTGGGTCTATACGTTTCTCCCGATCAAGCCTGGCGCAGGGATGGCGTATAAACCATCCCTGCGTTTTGGCTATTATCTTTAGAACGGAGGATTCGGAGTCCAGTAGCGGTACAAGACCACGTCTGTCTGGTCCGAAACTGCGGTACCTAGTATTCGGCCTGTGATCGTGGCTGTGGTCGAACCCGGAACCTGAGCGTTCGGATCACCGGCAGGGCATTCCAGGCGATGGAACCTGATCTGGCCCCTTCCCCAGCCCGCGTAGTCTCCGGTGCCGTAGGTCCCGTCATCTGTAATGATCCGCCAGGCGGGATCCGCCGGGTAGTTGTTGTGGAATCCTGGGATCGCCACAAACTGCCCCATTGTACAGATCAGCATGATCACGGCGTTTCCGACCGGTTGTCCCTGTCCGTCTGTGAGCACAGCGTAGATATCTGCAGTTCTCCAATCGGGAGAAGTGTCTCCAAAGATCACTGAGCCCGGGTTGGCCTGCATCTCGAAACGCGGATCATTCAGAGGCAGCTGGACCGTCGAGTAACCGTCCACTCCTTCACCCATCATGGCGCCTGTACTGGCGCGTATGGTGATCCAATCGTAGGTGTAGATGCCTGAATAACTGAGCGTCGTGTAGGCTACGCCGTCAAGGGAGTCGTCCTCCACGCTGACGTTGCCCACGTAGCCATTGGCTCCGATCTGGCAATTGGTGACGTTGTTGATCAATTCAAAGAACACAGATGTGTTGCGGTCGACCGGATTGCCATAGACGTCTTTGACAACGGCTCCGGCAACAACCCGCCACAATCCGCCGCCCATGTTCTGGCCGGTGTTGAATCCGCCGATAAAAGGAATTATCTCATGCGGCGGACCGGCGTGGATGACGATGTTGGCCTTGGTGGCGCGCACCCATCTTCCGCTTTCGCTGGTACAGGACGCACGGATGATCAGGATGCCCGATTCCGTGCCGCTGTTTACCGAGATCTGAGCCTCGCCTCCTGTGGATACCACCAATACGCTGTCACCGACAGGATAGTTGTTTAAGTTGGCTCCCGCGGGTGGCGAAGTGTTTACGATGCGGAAATAGACGTTTTGCGGGGAATCTATCAGGTTTCCGTTGATGTCCTTGAGCCTGACGCGCAGGATGGCCGATTCCTGGCCGCCGGTGTTGGCGACGTTGAGGTCGATCTGGCTTTCCTGGGTAAAGGCGATGGAATGGATGTCGTCGGAAGTGATGTTGAAGATCAGCTGAGTTTGCAGCGTGTCGTTATTGGCAAAGGCCTTGATGGTGGCGGCCCCAGCTGTCAGCCCCGGAGTGAAGCGGACCTGGGCTTCTCCCATCTGGTCGGTGTTGATCGTCACGGACTGGGTGGTGTTGATAAAGGTTCCCAGATTCGTTTCGAAACGGACCGGTTTGGTCTGGCAGGGGTTTCCGTGCATATCGTTGAGCGTGGCCCGCATGAAAATATGGTTAGGGCTGGAGACGAAGCTGGTGTCGGCTTCGATCATTTCCCCGTCCACCTGGACAAAGCTCTGCAAGCCAATGGCAAAAGGATTCCCGGGCCTGATGACCACTTCCCTGGTGCTGCTTACATCTCCTATTGAGGCAGTCACAAAGGCGTTTTCAACTCCCGGAGTGGTTGTGGCCACCGATCCGGAGTTATAGTTGGCGTAAGCCCTGCCGTTTACCGTTTTGGATACCACCGAGATACCCAAAACGTTGCCTCCGCTGTCCACGAACCTGCCTTTGGTGCAGGTAAAGGTGATCAGAGTGTTATCCGGAACGTCATTATTCAAGATGTTTGTGGCTGTGGCGTTGATCTCCGTGGTCTGCATCACATTCATCACATAAGGACTGACCGGTGTGAGAAAATTCAGGACCA
>Ga0116157_10003366_pt1 | contig 15326 bp, 11 predicted proteins | sample AD_UKC048_MetaG_FD_89882 | JGI IMG/M metagenome (GOLD analysis project Ga0116157, IMG submission 89882) | Active sludge microbial communities of municipal wastewater-treating anaerobic digesters from USA - AD_UKC048_MetaG | ecosystem: Engineered > Bioreactor > Anaerobic > Digestate | place: USA...
CGCTGCTCGGCCTCGGTTTCGTCTAAGGAAGAAACTCGCGGCTCACCGATGACGAGGGGGCGCTTGCGACGCTGCTGGCCGACGTGGTTCTTGAAGCAAGTCAGCAGAAAGGAACGGAAGCGCCCGCGGTGCGGGTCAGCGCGCGCAAATAGGGACTTGCCGAGCATGTGCTGGAAGAAGCTCTGCGTTGCGTCCTTGGCCTCGTCCACGTTCAGCCCCCCGCGGCGCGCGTAGGCGTAAAGCGGATACCAGTAGGTCCGGCACAGATAATCGAGCGCCTCGTCGGCTTGGGGAGAGTCCTTGTCCCAAAGCCGAAGCACCACGCTCCAGCGGGTCGTGACGAAGCGGGCGGCGCCAGCGCACGTTTCGGTGGTCGAGAGGGCTTGATGGTCGTTCATGGCTGGATTCACGATGAGCGGATGCGTGCTGGTTTGCATGCTCAGGATCGGGTCGTCACGGAATGAGTGTCAGGTTGTGGCGTGGCGCGCCAGGAAGAAACGGCGTCGGCTCCCCCTTCGCCCATGCCTGGTACCCGGCGCGCGGGTGAGGAGAGCCTCGAAGACTCGAAGGAGAACACGTTCGCCGACGGCATCGGTGCGTTCTCGAGTGCGGTGCCGTCCACCGCCGCATCCCAGTCGGTCGCGATCGGCGCAAAGAACGCGAATGCTTCCGCTGGAAGCAATTCACGCAGTACGCCCAACGACCTCTCTCCCGCTCCGTCGCTCTCCTGCAGGGTGACAAACATCGCGTAACCCACCAGAATCGAGTCCTCGGGCAGCCAGGAATGCGGAGTCGAGCGCAGAAGCAGATACTCAGGCGGCGCGGCGCCCAGGGACGCCAGCCCCGCGTTCACTCCGTCCAGGTCAGGCAGGCTGCTACGAACCTTCAGCCACAGCCAAACCGTCCCCCCGACCAATGCTACGGCAAGCACGACCAGAATCACGCCCACCCATCGCAGCAAACCCTTCTTCATTCAGTTCTCGTTCTGTGCCAACAGTTCGCCGTCAGTCCCTAACCGCCTCTGTTGCCCGCTGACCCACTTCACGAACCGCTGTTTACAATCCTCGGCAATCACCGACCGACACGTCTCCCATCCGTTGAACCAAGCCGCCCGTCACGGGTTTGTGGTCTTGAGCGCCTTCGCCAGAATGCCAAGAAAGAAGGCCAACAGGACGACGCCGGCGATGGCGGCGCCGATCCAGCCCATCAGCGCAAGGACGGTCATGATCACACCGGCAATCGCCACGCCGAGAAAGATGGAAAGCAGGCAGTGACCAAAGCTCATGCCCAACAGCCAGCCGGCCATCGCCCCGGTCCAGGCGCCCGTGGCCGGCAGAGGAATCGCGACGAACACGGTCAGGCCCAACGTCTCGTACTTCTCGATGTCGGCGGTCCTGCGCCGGGTGCGGGCAAAGAGCCAATCGAAGAACCTCTTGCCCCACGGCACCTTCATGCAGATTCTGGATATCGGCCCGAGCAGCAGCAGAATCAACGGCACGGGCAACATGTTGCCCACCACCGCGTAGACAAAGACCCGCGCGGATCGCTCGAGGTCGTCCCGGCCCAGGCGGGTCGATTTCTCCGTGTCGGGATAAAGAACGTGCCCGACCGGGATCGCGCCGCGCAGTTCGACGATCGGCAGGGTGGAGATGGCGATAATCGTGGCGGGCTTCGAGGCCCCGTGTCCGCGCAAGTACTCGGCGACCTTCTGGCCCGTGCTCGTGTGCGCAACCTCGGCGGCATCTTCCACCGCCGCGCGCTCGCCTTCTTGAGTTTCAGGCCCTGCGATTTCCGGAACCGCAGACCAAACAACCGGGCATGAAAGTGCGAGAAACAGCAGGACACGCAGGACGTTTATGGAAAATGTTCTCCTTCGGGTGGCTTTCATAGTGCTCGATCTGCGGCCGGGGTCGAAGTCCCCAGCATCAGCGTGTAAGCGTGGGGATTATGCGTGTGCTCGCAGCCCACACGCCGGCGCAAGTACGTTCCAATGTGGTAGCCCTGACCGCTGAATCCCTCGTCCGCGAACAGTTCCATCATACGATCCAGACTCAGCGTGCTCCAATGATACTCCTCGACCGGGCGCACGACGTGGGCATCGATCTCATCCATGTTGAAGAAGTGCAGACAGAGGCTGCGGCGCGTCACACGGCACAACTCCTTCACCGCCGCCCCGATCCCCTCGGGGGAAAGATGCTCGAAGAGATCATGCACGAACGAATGATCGTATGAACGATCGCCAGCGGCAATCTCGAAGACGTTCCCGACCTCGAAATGCGCGTGCGGAAAAAGCCTCCGGGCGTTCCGCACATTGTGCTCGCACAGATCGAATCCGGTGTAATCCACCCGGTCGGCCAGGCCGCAGCCCTCCAGAAAGCGGTAATCGTTGGCGCTGCCGCAGGCCGGTTCCAGCACACGCCGCGGTGGTGATGTTTCGGAGGAAAGCGCTGTGCGCCAGAGGCCCATGAACGTATCCAGAACGCTGGCCGGCAGGCGGGGCCGTCTTCCGTCGAACGCCACGCCGTCGAGAGCCGCGCTCACGTAGTCCGACACGCCCCCAGCCTCCGCGCCCATCGAGAGGGTGCGAAACGTCTCGCGGAGAAAATGCGGCAACTCCACCCCTTCGGCATTGTCGGCGCCGCATTGCAGCGCGTGCCGAACGCCCGCCATGGCCTCGACATCGGGATTCTCCTTGGCGAACCTCAGAATCCAGTTCAGGCAGGCCGCAAAGCGCAACTCCGCGTCGGCCATCTCGAAATGCCGTCCCGACAAGGCGAAGATGAGGAAATGACGCGTCAGAAGGCTCTGGACATTGATGCGCGGGTCTTCGACATCGGCGACCAGGTAGGTCTCGAGCATCTGCGCGGTGTGACGCGTCCAGGACTGCTCGAGTCTCCTGGATTCCTGGCGAAGGGCTTCGTTCACGGCCACTCCCGCGGTGTTCGGTCTTGCGGCTCAGACCCGCTGCGGCAAACCGAGGGCCATCGACGATTCGTCCATCGTCCCTCCGAAAGCGGTTTATGGTCCCCATGCGCACGTGTCCCCAGCATGTCAACGCTCTCCCAGCGCCGTCGCCGGCTCGTCCGCTCCGGCCCGTGCCTCGGCGATGAACCGCCTCAGCCGAACGGAGTCCTTGCGTCCGGGCGAAGCCTCGACACCGCTCGATACGTCCACCCCAAACGGCGCGACGCGCCGGACCGCATCCCGAACGTTCTCCGGAGTCAGCCCTCCCGCCAGAAAGACGGGATTGCCCCACCGCTTGGCCTCGACGGCCAGGTCCCAGTTGAACGTCTGCCCGCTGCCGCCCGGAACGCCCGGAACATAACTGTCCAGCAACCAAGCCGAAAGCGGATGGGCGCTCAATTCATCGAGCGCGGCGCGATCGCGCAACCGGAAGGCCTTGATCGTCTTCAACCCGAATTGAGCGCAGAACTCGGGTGTTTCGTTGCCATGAAACTGCAGCGTGTTCAGTCCAGTGCGGGCGATCGCTTCGCGCACGAAGTCCGCCTCGGGGTCCACAAAAACACCAACCGTCGCCACGGTCGGCGGCACGCAGGCGACGATGGCACTTGCTGCGTCGAGGGAAACGCAACGGGGGCTTGGCTTGTAGAACATGAAGCCCAGCGCATCCGCACCGGCATTCACTGCGCTGGCAGCATCTTCGACCGATGTGATCCCGCAAATCTTGATCCGGACCGGCATGCGATTCCCCGGCTCGCCCGCATGTTTCATGAGGTTGTGACCTGGGGGAAGCCGACAACTCGACACTGTGGACCCATGCGGGCTAGCGGTCGCCGCCGCGCTTGAGCGGGTCCCAATACCTGGAATTGACCAGACCTCGAGCGTCGCCGAAGCCCGGATCGCGCGGGGGGTTGATTTGGGCATCTTTGCGCGCTTCGGCGTGGCCGTCCGTGAACACAGCCACGCCGGTGTCGCGATGGCGGTTGCGGTCGATTCCCTCGTATCCGCCGTACTGGGTGTTCTTGGGGTCCATGCAGGCCCAGGGCCAGTAACAACTGCTGCTCCACATGCCGTCGATCTTGGGCATGGAGTCGCCGATCATGAGCGTGTCGGTGGGCGTCACGATCGACGTGCGCTTGAACCAGGGTTTCGTCTCGAACCGGATGCCGCCGACCGTGAGGCTTTGATCGGTGTAGGGCCACAGACTGAGGAACCAGGAATTGATGCCGTACCCGACCTTGTGACAGTCAAACTTCCACTCCCACCGCAAGCCGTTGTCGAGGCGCTTGCCTTTGATCGCAGCGCACCGGAACAGATTCGACTGGTTGCGCGCGTAATCAATGATGGTCGTCCCCCACCAATTGGTCAGGGAGATGATTGGGTCCGCGTTATTCACGTTCTGATTGCGATGGGCGGGGAACGTGTCGTTGTAATCGTCCGTGTACAACTGCATGAAAACGCTCACTTGCTTGAGGTTGTTCATGCAGTGGATGCGCTGCCCCTTGTCCTTGGCCCGCGCCAGCGCCGGCAGCAGCATGCCGGCCAGAATGGCGATGATGGCGATGACAACCAGGAGTTCGATGAGCGTGAAAGCCCCGACTGGGCGGCTTCGAGAAGCAACAGGCACACTCGATTTCATAGGAACCTCCCTACCTCTAGCCGACTCGAGCCCAAAACGCGAATGAAAAAGAGCGCCCTTCCGCCATCCCGCCATCGTCCCTCCAACAACACGATGCGTCGCCTTGAGGCTTGCGGGCGGCAATTCCGCCGGGCAGAGTCCGCCAGCCGAAAACGACCGCGCACGACCAACAGGGTCAACGGATCATGAGACAAGACGCCCGCTGGATTCAACGCGTTCTCGCGCCGCTGTGGTTGCTGGCCGCTCCGTTTGCGCCGGCTCAAGCCGGCGGCAGCGGCCTCGATGTCGCCGTGGTGGTCAACTCGCACAGCGCCGATTCCATGTCGCTGGGCAACTACTATCGCGAACGCCGCCAGTTGCCCCCGCAGAACATCGTCCGCATCTCGTGGACAGGCAGCAGGACCGACTGGACTCGCACGCAGTGCCAGAATCTGCTGGTGGACCCGCTTCTCACGGCGTTGACCGAGCGTCGCCTGACCAGCCAGATTCGGTTCGTCGTCCTCTCGATGGACATTCCATACAGGGTGACCGACGGACGCGACGTCAACAGCACGACGTCGATGTTGTTCTACGGATTCAAGACCAACGACTGGCGGACTTCGGGCGCCTGCCGAATCTCGCCTGAAGGAAACAACCCGTACTTCGCCACCGAACTGGCGTTCGGTTCCCAAACCGGTACGGCGAACGGACCGCGTTTTCTGGCGACCATGCTGACCGCGGAACTCCTTGCAGAAGCCATGCAGACCGCGGATCGCGGCGTGGCCAGCGACGGCGCCTTCCCCACCCAAACCGTCCTGCTCCAGAAAACCACCGACCCGGCCCGGAATGTCCGGTTCCCCAATTTCGACCATGCGATTCTGGACATGCAGCTCAACGGCTTGTTTCCGCTGATCGCAACCAACTCGAACCAGACCTCCGGATTGTCCAACCTGTTCGGCATGCAAACCGGTCTCGCCCACTTCGATGTCAGCCGGGACACGTTCGTGCCCGGGGCCATGGCGGACAGCCTGACCTCCTACGGAGGTTGCCTCTTCGAGCCATGCGGCCAGACGAACCTCCTGGCGTTCCTTCGCGCGGGCGCCACGGCCAGCTACGGCACGGTCGTCGAGCCGTGCAACTACACGGAGAAGTTCCCGGACCCAAGCGTCTATTTCTACCAGGCCCGCGGCTTCACCCTGGCTGAATGCTGCTATCAAAGCCTCGCCAGCCCGTATCAGGGTGTCCTGGTGGGCGAACCGCTGGCCGCCCCCTTCGCCCGCCCCGGCATGGGAACATGGGGCTTTCAAGACGGCCACGCCGCCTCGGCCAACGGAATCCGCTCACCCGACGGCGTCGCACTCCATGAACCGCCGCCACCACCCGAACCCCCGACGCTCGTGGGAACGACGAATCTCAGCCTGCGATTCCTGGCCGCGGATGCGACGCGCCCCTTGCAGCAGGTGGATTTCTTCCTGGACGGCGTCCTGGCATTCACGGTGACGAATCTGCCGCCCGCGGAAGGTAACGTGCTCTCGATCGGGATCGGTCCGAACAGCTTCGACTGGACGGTGCCGGCGGGGGCGACTTTGGAGTCTTTGACAACCAACCTCGCCACGTTGGTCAACAGCCAGTCCAATGCCACCCTCGTCGCCGCCACCGCGGTGGGCGATCGCCTCGAACTGACCTCGCTCCTGCCCGGACGATCCGGAGAGGAGGTCAGCCTCACCGCCATCGAGTCGCAGGGGAGCGCGCCGTCCCTGACGACCTTCGCCCACCCTGCCCAACCTCGATTCGTCGATTCCGCGGCGCGCCCATGGCGCTTCTACACGATCGACGCAACCGCGGCCGAAGGCGACGTCCTGCGATGCACGCTGATCAAGACAAACGGAGAAAGCATCACAGTCGGAGCCACCAACCAACCCGCCGGCACCACGGCCAATCTGGTTCGCCAGGTTCTGCAAGAAGTGAACGCATCCCCCATGCTGCAGGGGCCTGACGGGGTGTCAGCCGAGGACATCTTCGTCATGAGCGACAAGCTTGTCTCCTTCTTCCTCTATGCCCGCTCGCCGGGCCTCGCCGCAGCCCAGATCGAATGCGCGTGGACCGCTCCCGATCACTTCCAAATGGACCCGTCGGCGCCGGTGCGGCTTGATGAGAACGGACCCGATCTGACCCCTCGGAATCACCTCTACCTGACCGCCGGAAGCACGAATCTCGATCTGACTTTCCCCTTCGACACCGCGGCCTGCCCCGACGGCCATCATGAACTGACAGCCGTGGCCTATGAAGGCAGTTCGGTGCGGACTCGAACCCGCGCGACCACCCGAGTCCGCATCCGCAACACCCCGCTCGAAGCAACCTTGCGGTGTCCGGTCGGGCAGACCGAGTTCGCGGTCGAAGCCGCGGTGCCCTTCGATGTGATGGCGAATCGCACGGACATCGATCGGATCGAACTGTTCGGGACCGGGGGCTGGCTGGCAGCAATGACGAATGCGCAGACGGCGGCATTCGCCTTGCCGGGAACCGAACTCGGCGCCGGGCAACACAGCGTGGTTGCCGTGGTGACCGCCTCCGACGGCGCCCGCTACCAAACCGCGCCTGTTGAATTCCGGCTCATCGGACCCGAGGTTCCGGTCACCGTAGCCATTTCCCCAGCGCCGCCAACGCTCTCCTGGACCTCGGTGTACGGCCGCACGTACGAAGTGCTCGAGGGCGCGACAGCGACACACATCGGCGATGTGGCGGCATCGCTCACCGCATCAAGCACCGGCATCGCCTCCTGGCGAATCCCGATGCCGCTTCAAACCGCCCGGTTCTATCGAGTCCGCGCCCGCTGACCGGCGCGGCGTCCCGGCCCGTGTCCCGGCGTCCGTGTCGGGCTGTTCCGCGCCCAGCGCGTCTGGACATCGTCGGTGTTCTGTCGCCCGGTGAGGGCACCGGGCCTCCAACGGATGGAGACTCCCGCTGTAGGCCGCGTGCCCCCACGCGGCGCATACTCGATTCCCACCGACAACCTCCAGACGCGCCTTTCCGCGCCGAATCGCGTGACTGCAGCATTGCGTGACTGCGGCATTGCATCGAGACGGCGGAACGGGATAATGGTCCTCGAAACGGCATGCGGACTCTCTACAGCCTGGTGTTTACAATCGGTTTCTGTCTCAGTGCGCCCTTCTACTTCTGGAAGATGTGGCGCCGCGGGAACTGGCGCGATGGATTTCATCAGCGCTTCGGACGCTTCAGCGCCAGTGTCAAACACGCCGTCACAAACCGCCACGTCCTCTGGATGCATGCGGTCAGCGTCGGAGAAGTCAACCTGTGCGCCCAGTTGATTCGCGCCCTCGAACCGCGCGTGCCCAACCTCAAGATCGTGGTCTCGACCACGACCTCGACGGGCATGGGCGAATTGCGCAAGAAGCTCCCGACCCGCATCGAGAAGGTCTACTACCCGATCGACTTCCGGAACTGCGTCTCACGAGCCCAGGCGGTCCTCCACCCGGATGCCATCGTGCTCGTCGAAGCCGAAATCTGGCCCAATTTCCTCTGGAAAGCCCGCGCCCGACGCACGCCGGTCTTCTTGGTCAACGCCCGCCTCTCCAAACGCTCTTACCGGGGGTACCGCCTGTTCCGACCGCTGTTCCGACCGCTCTTCGCGACGCTCGCCGGCGTCGGCGCACAAACCGATGAGGACGCGGCGCGCCTGCTTCGACTCGGATGCCGCCCCGAAGCGGTGCGCGTGGTCGGCAGCCTCAAGTTCGACGCCGCCAAACTCGAAGAACGGCGCCTATTCGACGCCGCCGCGCTCCTGCGCCAGATCGGCGTTCCCGCCGACGCCCCGCTCCTGGTCGCCGGCAGCACCCACGCCGGCGAGGAAGCCCTCCTGGCTGACATCTTCCCGCGCCTCCGAGCGCGCTATCCCGACCTGTTCCTCGTCCTCGTGCCGCGCCACTTCGAGCGGGGCCGGGAAGTCGGACGCGAACTCGAAGCCCGCGGCGTCAAGTTCATCTACCGACGCGAGGTGACCGCCTCGACTCAACTGCCCGAGCGCAGCCTCGAATGCCTTCTGGTCAACACGACCGGCGAACTCAAGGACTTCTACGAAACGGCCACCGTCATCTTTGTCGGCAAAAGCCTCACCGCCGAAGGCGGACAAAACCCCGTCGAGCCGGGCGCGCTCGGCAAGGCCATGGTGTTCGGCCCCAACATGCAGAACTTCGCGGCGATCGCCGCAAGCTTCGTCAGCAACGGAGGCGCCCGGCAGGTTCGGGACGCTGCCGAACTCGAACAAACGCTCGATCAGTTGCTGGCGGACCCCGCCGCCCGCGCGGAGTTGGGACGCAACGCCATCGCCGTGGTCAAAGCCAACACCGGCGCGATCGAGAGAACCGTCGACATGATCGTCCAGTCCCTCGCCGAGGAGGAGAACCTGGTTACACGTCCATAGACGCCGCCTCGAGTCCTCCCAGCCGGACCTCGCGCCGGCGCGCACCATGCACGAGCGTCAGCGTCCGTGGCTCCTCCGCAAGGTTCCAACCGACGACCTTCCCAGCCGTGGGGTACCAGGCGCAAACAGCCGGCTCGGCTTCGGCAACGTGCGGGACGCGCCCGAGCGCGCCTCGGATTCGATTCTTGAATGCAAACAACTCGGAGAGCGACTCGGCCACCACCTCGGCGCCATCAGGACGTCTCGATACACTCGCACGGCACACAAGCCGCGTTCCCCTCCCCGCCTCCCCCCTCCCAACACATTCGCGCGCGTCGAAGTCCGAAAGAAATGTCCATCCGTCCGAAGGCGGTTTGTTCACCACCTCGAATGGCACACCCGCCGCAAGCCACAGGCTGAACGGCTGGTCGTCCCCCACCAGACGCTGCGCCTCACCCCAGAAGTGCTTGAATGGGCCCTCCGGTCGATGCCCGGCCACCTCCTCGTGCAGCCGGCCCTGTCCGCGCATCGCCGGACCAAGCACGGCCCAGTGTTCGCGCGGGAACGGCGTCAGACCGCTCATGAACATCGTCTGCCGCACGTCCGCAAGAGTCGAAATCACGAGCTTGGCCCCCATGTTCGACGCGGAAAGACGGTTGGCGGGATAGGCGGTTGTCTCACTGAACGCACGGTCCGGGCTCGCGAACCGCCGATGAAACAAGGCGCTGAACAGTTCATCGGTCTTGCCCTTCACAGGCGCAAAGGAACCGTCGTCGAACATCAATTCCCCCACCCGAAAAAGCGCACGGCGATAGTCGCCCAGCCGGATGCCTGCCTTCTCGGCGCCGAGGTACATCGCCATAATGCCGAGATCGCCTCCAAAGGCCCGATCCTGCGCCCGAAATGACGCCGTCAATTCGTCGCACGTGAAGTCGAGCCACGTCCGCAGCAGCCGCGTCATTCGCCGGTCGCGAACATCCTCGAGCAACTCGGCCCAGCCCCCCGGTCCGCAGCCCGACAGGCGCAGGAACCGCTCGCGATGCCCCGCGCAAAAGCAGCCGCCAATCTCACCCGGACTCCGCGCCAGCCGGAAATCGTCATCCACAAATGCCCGGCGAAAACCGAAGGTCCTCAGACGCCGCAGCGCAGCCGCGTTCTCCTCCGTTGCGGGGGCGTGCAGGGACGTGCCGGCGTAACTCGGCCCGTCGGGGCGCTGCCCGGTCTGCCAATGCCGTGGCGGCGTCAGCGGAAATTCGCCGTCCCGCGCGCCCAGGGAATCGCCCGGATGACCGAGGGGAACGGTGATCAGTTCGGACTCCAAGCCGGCCCTCTCGAGCCGCGCGCGGGCACGGCGGATCAAATCGTCCGCGTATGGCCGGTGGCCGTAGAAGTACCCGGCCAGCCACACAACCTCGACACCGGCCTGGCGTACGGTTGCCAGCAAATCCGGATCGCTCTCGACAATCACCGGCGAGAGGCAGACGTGAAAGCGCCGCGCCGTCCGGCGTCCACCGGCCAGGGCCGACAGCGGAGACGCGGCAACAGTTGCCAAGCTGACCGCCCCGATCCATTCACGCCGCGAGAGACAATGTGTACTCACACCCCGATTCAACCTCCGATCAGCGCTCAAGTCACGCGCTTTGGATCGGACCTCTCGAAGCTTGCAGGCATTGCGCACCGGTTTACCCTGAGCCTGTGTTCGGCTTTACGGATCGAAACCTGTTCGCGGTCGCCGTGGGTGTGTATGGCATCAGCACCCTTTACGCGATTCTGCTTTGGCGCAAAGGCTTTCGAACAGACAATCGCGTCATCTACATCCTGCTCCTGGCCGCGATGGGGCTCCAGACCATCGCCATGATCAAACGCGGTTTCTCCCTGTCCCGATGCCCGGTCAACAACCTCTTCGAGGCCACTCTGTTCTCGATGTGGACCATCGTGGCCGCGTACCTGGTCATGGGACTCGTCCGGCGCCTTCGTTTTCTCGGCGCATTCGCCGCCCCCGTGTTGTTTTGCGTCGGCGTCTTCGCCCTCATGCCCGGACTCGACACACACGATCCGGTACCGAAGTTCATCCCCACCATGACGAGCCTGCACGCCGCGTTGGTGATGCTCTCGTACGGGGCGTTCGGACTGGGCGCAATCACGGCCGTGATGTACCTGACCCAGGAACGCGACCTGAAACACGACAAGCTCAGGGCGGTGCTCTCGCTGTTTCCTCCCATCCAAAGGCTTGAAACGGTCACCTGGCAGTCGCTCGCAGTCGGACTCGCGCTGCTCTCGGCCGGAATGGTGTTCGGAACCATCTGGCTCAAACACGAGCGCGGCGTGTTCTTCCTGGTCGACACGAAGATTCTCTGGACGCTCTTTGTCTGGCTGGCTTACGCCATCCTGCTGCTGCGCCGGTGGCAGTCCCATGGCGGCGGACGCTGGTTCGCCTGGTGGGCCATTGGCGGTTTCTGCTTCGTCCTCCTGACGTTCGCAGGCTTCAACCGGTTGTCCGGCATCCACAACCCGTGAGCCATGGCCGTCGTCGTCGTCGGACTCAGTCACAATACGGCGCCCGTGGCAATCCGGGAGCGCCTCTCCTTCGCCGAGGCCGCCATCCCTTCCGCCCTCGCCCAACTCCGCGCCCAGGCGCTCGCCGAAGAATCGGTCATCCTCTCCACCTGCAACCGCGTCGAAATCTATGCCGCCGCTCCGCGCGACCCCCAGCGCACCCTCGCCGCACTGCGCGACTTCCTGTCGAGCTATCATGGATTGGCCCCGAACCTGACCACCGAACTGTACGGCTGGCACGAGCCCCAAAGCCTCGAACACCTGTTCCGGGTGGCGTCGGGACTCGATTCCATGATGCTGGGTGAAACGGAAATCCTCGGCCAACTCAAGCGGGCCTACGCCCTTGCCCTGCGCCATCACCATACCGGGCGGCAATTGAACAGAGCCTTCCAGCGGGCCTTCAATGTGGCCAAGCAAATCCGAACCGAGACCGGCATCCAGCGCGGCAGCATCTCCGTCGGATCGGTCGTCGTCGATCTGGCCGAGAAAATCTTCAGTTCGCTGGCCGGACGCGCCGTCCTGGTCATCGGGGCCGGCGATATCAGCGGCAAGACCGCGCGCGCCCTTCTCTCCCGCGGCGCTTCCGAGGTCATCGTCACCAACCGTTCGTTCGACCGCGCCGCCGCCCTGGCCGCGGAACTCGAAGGCAAAGCCATCCCGTTCGACAACTGGGTCGGCGAATTCGGACGAATCGACATCGCCGTCAGCAGCACCTCCGCCCCCCACTACATCCTCGATCGCCCGCGCCTCGAACCCCTGATGCGCCTGCGCCGACGACGCCCCCTGCTCCTGATCGACATCGCCGTCCCGCGCGATATCGATCCGGACGTGAATCAGATGGACGACGTCTTTCTCTACAACATCGACGACTTGCAGACGATCACCGAGGCCGCTCTGCGCCAGCGCCGAGAGGAGATTGCCCTCTGCAATGAACTCATTCGCAAACGCGTCCAGGGCCTCCTCGACACCGCCCCTCGACCTTTCCCATGAACCGGGAGGCGCTTCTAATCGTAATCCTAATCGGCGACAGAGGATTACGATTACGATTACGAGCGGGAAACCTCGGTTCATGGTCTCCGCGCGCATCACACCGTTGAACGTCAACGCTCTCCATGAACCGAACCTTGGAGGGGGGACGGCTCGTCCCCCGCCGAAGAGTGTTTTCGAAGGAGTTAGGGGCGACGAAGCCGTCGCCGCTCCGCACCGGTTCATAGCCCCCGCGCGCATCACACCGTTGAACGACAACGCTTCCCATGCACCCCGACCGCTCCGCCTCTCCTGACCCGCCCCACCCACGGCGCCCGATCCGCCTGGCCACCCGCGGCAGCCCGCTCGCACTGGCCCAGACACACCTCGCAATCGACCGCTGCCGCGCCGCCTTCCCGGACCTCGCCTTCGAGATTCGCATCATCAAGACCACAGGCGACCGACTCCAGCGAGCCTCGATGGCCCAGACGCCCGCCTCGGTCTCGAAGGGCCTATTCACCAAGGAACTCGAAACCGCCCTCCTCCGCGACGAGGCGGACCTGGCCGTTCATAGCCTCAAGGACCTGCCCACTGAACTGCCCTCCGGGTTGACCCTGGGCGCCGTGCTCGAACGCGAAGACGCCCGCGACGTGCTCGTCTGCCGATCGACCGGCTCCCCACCCCCCACGGCGACCCCCGCCCACGCGTCCCCCCTCGATGCCCTGCCACAAAAGGCAACAATCGCCACAAGCAGCACCCGCCGACGCGAACAACTCCTCGAATTGCGCCCCGATCTGCGCGTGGTCCAAATCCGGGGAAACCTCAGCACCCGGCTCGATAAACTGGCCCATGATCCGAATCTCGACGCCACGCTGCTGGCCGCCGCCGGACTGCGTCGCCTTGGCTATCTGTTGCGACCGGATGGCGAGGTCCAGGGCCCGCCGGACCACCCCGCCCCGCCGGGTCTGCGTGTGGCACTTCTGCCGATCAGCCTCATGATCCCTTGCGTCGGCCAAGCTGCGATCGGCATTGAAACTCGGGCCGGCGATCCCCTTGCGCAATCGCTGTGTTCGATGCTCGACCATGATGTCACACGCGCCTGCGTGACGGCCGAACGCGCGTTTCTCCGCGCCATGGGCGGCGGTTGCCTCAGTCCGGTGGCGGCCCATGCCGATGTCCATTCCGGCCTCCTCAGGATCGAGGGCATCTCCTTCCGAAGCGGCTCCGCCTCGCGCGCCACGGTCACCGGACCTCTGAACGCACCGGAATCCCTCGGTCAAAAGCTGGCTTCCGAGTTGCCGTGACAACAGGTTCCTTTGCGCTTCCGGCTGATTGATGGTTGGGAGTTGAGCGTTGGGAGTTGAACGTTCCTGGTTCCTGCTCTCTGCGTGCGCAGTCAACCCAGGAATGTCAACGCTCGCCTTACCCGTCGAGTGGGGACGTGAAGGTCGACCGCCACGCCGCCTGACGACAAAGGCTTCGAGCCGGCTACCGACTCACCGACTACCGACTCACCGGCCTCCGAACTCCGATCTCCGCACGCCTTGAGCCGGCTGCAAGCCGGCCCTCCGAGCGTCTCGGCGTCTTGCCAGGCGCGACGCTTCGGGGGCCGTCGCGCCCGGCTCAACGGCGCGTCAGAGGGACCAACCGGACCGATACTCGCGTTTGAGGTACTGGTTGGCCTCGTCGAGATTCGTGAACTTGAAGGCGACCGGATCCCATTCGAGGCGATACCGGACAAGCTTCTCGCGCAACCCGACGCGCAAGGCCACATTGCCCAACAGCACGGCCTCGGCAAGCGGCCCCGCGAAGTCGAAGTTCGAAGCGGGTTTCTTGCCGCCCTTGCACGCCTCGATCCACTCCTTGTAGTGGCCCACCGAACGCTGGATCGGACGCGGGATGTCGCCGACCTCTCTGCGCAGCGCACCGGGGTAGATGCGATTGCCCAGCATGAAACCGTCGTCGCCAACCAGAAGCCGTCCGTTGTCGCCCATGACCTGCTCGTCTTCGAGCCCGGCCGCTCCCGGGGGGCGCAAGCCGCCGTCGTACCAGGTCAGCTTCACCGGCGGCATCGCCACCGCACCCGCCGCGGCACCGCTCAGACCCGTCGTGTACGTGTTGTGAAGCTGAGCCTCCGCGCTCCGCTCTCCATAATGATAGGTCACCATCGACCCGAGCGGGAAGGTCTCCTCATTCACGCGGGTCGACGATCCCTCGACACTCGAAGGAGCGCCCAGCTTCAACGCGCGGAAGACAGGGTCCATCGCGTGACAGCCAATGTCGCCCAGGGCGCCCGTGCCGAAGTCCCACCAACCGCGCCAGCGGAACGGACAGTAAATCGGGTTGTAGGGGCGTTCGGGCGCGGGACCGAGCCACAGGTCCCAATCGAGGGTCTCGGGCACAGGCGGCGTCTCTTTGGGCCGGGGCACGCCCTGGGGCCAGTATTCGCTGAACAAGCCTTGCGAAGGACGATCGGTCCAGATGTGCGCCTCGCGGACCTTGCCGATGGCTCCGTGCCAGATCAGTTCGCACAAGCGCCGGGATTCCTCGGAACCGGCGCCCTGATTTCCCATCTGGGTCGCGACTCCCGCCTGCCGCGCCGCTTCGGCCACCTTGCGCGCTTCCCAAACCGAATGCGTCAGCGGCTTTTCGCAGTAGACATGCTTGCCCCGCTTGATGGCCTCGATCGACGCAGGCGCGTGATGGTGGTCGGGCGTGCCGATCACCACGGCGTCGATCTCCTTCATCTCGTCCAGCATCTTCCGGTAATCCTTGTACTGCTTGGCACCGGGATACCGTTTGAAC
>Ga0116157_10003378_pt1 | contig 15300 bp, 10 predicted proteins | sample AD_UKC048_MetaG_FD_89882 | JGI IMG/M metagenome (GOLD analysis project Ga0116157, IMG submission 89882) | Active sludge microbial communities of municipal wastewater-treating anaerobic digesters from USA - AD_UKC048_MetaG | ecosystem: Engineered > Bioreactor > Anaerobic > Digestate | place: USA...
ATCAATAGTAACTTTTTGTCTCTTTGGGTTAATGTATCCTGAACCCCACCACATTGAGCCGCCAACCCAATAGGTACCTGCCGGCAGATTTATCTCATAGTTACCCTCGGAATTACTGGAGGCGCCGTTTGACCAATAGTAGAGGTCGCTTGATTTCTTTTCATTGGGGTTACGTGTGTCAGCAGTGATCCATGCCCATTGCATTGCGCTACCATCCGACTTGGTTGCTTTACCGGAAATTTTGGAATCGACTTTCTTTAAGTTAATATCATAGGTTTTGGTCTCGTTTGAAGCGACCGTTACCTCAATATCCTGGCCATTTCCTGAACTGTAGCCAAGGCTCTGATCGATCCACCAGCCAAGTTTCCATGTGCCGGCCGAAAGTTTCATGCTATACGTTCCGTTGCTTTGATCGACTGTGGCATTCTGCCAGGAGCTATAACGGCCCTTGGATGCGTAAATACTGATCCACTTACCAGTCACCGCATTGCCATCATTATCGTAAACAGTGCCGTTGATTGTGGCGTCGTTGCGCAAGGCGCTAAGTGTGACCGATTTCGTTTCGTTGTTGGCGAGTTGTAATTGTACCGGGTCCGGGCTTGAGTAATCTACGCCGTAAAGACAGACATTAAGGTCCCATGTTCCTGCCGGCACTTTCAGAGTGAATACACCCTTATCAACAGAGGTTCCGATGTTGCTCCAATCCTGTGATCCGTCGGAAGCATTGACCCAGGAGTAGAGTGAGGTAATTACATTGCCGTCAGGATCAGTAATCGTACCGTTGATAGTGGCAGTACACTTAAGGAAGGTGAAGTTTTTTGTGGCAGCGACCCCGGAGGTGACAGTAACATTTGCTGGTTTGCCGGAGTAATAATAGCCCGAGTTCCACTGTGGCCAAGCACTGACTTGCCAAGTACCGGGAGTGACTCTAATTGTATATGTTCCATCACTGGCGCTGGTTGCGTAGCCGTAATCATATGTACCGTCATTTTTCCATGCGTTTATAGAAGCGCCGCTCACTGCAGATCCTGTGTTATCTAGAACGGTTCCCGAGATAGTGTCGGTCTTTTCTATTAGAACGATCGTTCCTAGACTTTTGCTTTCATTTTCTAATACTGTAAACTTGGCAACCGAGGGAAAGGAGTAGTTGGTGTCAGAGTTCCATCCGGAAACGGTATAAGTGCCAGCAGCCACGTTTGCAGTAAAATTTCCATTTGCATCAACTGATGCATAAAAATAACGGTTCTTTTCGCCTGAAAAATTTATCCCCACAGAGTAAAGGTTTGGAGCGCTTCCATCCGGTTTTTTTACACTGCCGGTGATTGTGGAGTTGACTGCATCAACCACAAAATTCTTGGTTTTCGCCTCTGTCGAAGAATCGGCCACAAAGGCAACTGTTTCACTATAAGTGGTGTAAACCCAATCTGCCGGCCAGGTGTTGGCATAAATGCCGACATACCATGTACCGCCTGTGACCTGCATTGAATAGTTGCCGTTGCTATCAACGGTGGCATTGGCATAGCCGTTTCCGCCCATCTTAGAGACATAGACCGATGCATTAGTGACGGCCGTACCATTTTCAGAAGTTTTAGTGATTTTTCCGCTGATAGTTTTGGTCGTTGCCAGGAAGCTGCTATTCTTGGTCAGTGTTCCTGAACTTTCAACCGTTATCGTTGAATTATCTGGTGGAAAATAGGTTCTGCCTGACCCATAGGTATAAGGACCGGTCAAGCTGAAAGTATAAGTTCCGGCTGCTACATCACCGATGCCGTAATTACCGTCTTTGTCAGTTCTGGCCGAGTAGTATGCATAGCTGCTGCCGCTGTAGTAATTAATGTAAACACTGGCATTGGCAACACCGGTCGTGCCGTCGGAGTCGGTAATCCGACCTTTAACGTTTGTGTTGGTTCCGATCTCAAAGTAAGCACTGTTGTAGTCGCTGCCCCAGTTACTGCTGCCATCAAGATCAGTGCCGTAGTATGATGTCCAAAGATGGCCAAAGTAATATCCCCCCATTGCCGGATTAGTAACGTTGCCAATCTTTAATGTAATTGTGGTGCCGGCAGCTATAGTTTGATTAGTATAAAAATAAGCACCGTTATAGGTGCTGTATCCGAAATATATAGAAGAGGGTGAGGTGCCGTCAGCAACTGTGGCAGAGGAAAAGTATGTTTGGTTGTCTGTCCAGGTGCTTGCGGTCGAGTAGCCGTAGGGATCCATAATTTGGAGATTGATACGTCCGCCATACCGTGGAATTTCATGTTCAACTGTGAAAGTAGCGGTATAGGTGGTGCTAGCTGATTTGGTTGAATCGGTAACCGCGATCGAAAAATTTGAAATTTCTCCATAAGATTTTGCAGTTTCTGGTTTAAACAGAGCTATAGCAACTGTTGCGAGCAGAACAACAAAAATGGTTGAAAAACCGGTTGTCAACCAAACAAAATAACGTCTCATTATCCCTCCTTAAAAAGATAATCAAAACATTATTATTATAGCATTCATTCAAAATATTTGGTTAACTTAAGTAATGTCGATCCAATTATCAAATATGCTACTGGGTTTTTTTATTATTTTGGGTTAGACTGAACTACTAAACGTTTTTCATTAGATCCGACCGGATAACATGTCATCAGTGTAAGTTTGATTTCAGGTGTCGATTCCAGCCACTTTACATCGTCGGCTGGAACTACCTCTTTCAAAGCTACAGTGTAAGTGTACTCTTTCGTCTGGTAATAAATTTTTATCTCATCCCCGACTTCCAACTCGGGCAAACGCTTAAAAGCCGTCTTGTATTCGCCGGAATTCCAACGCCAATCACTGGAATGACCAAAAATATAAATATTTCCGCTTGCTGAGTCCGGCTTTGCCGTGTTCTTGAAGTGAGCGACTCCTCGCTTTAAAGCATCGAGATATTCATTTTTGCTACGACCATCAACATCCGGAATTACTGGCAGCAACAGATCGATTTTTGGGATAGCGAGGTCAAATCCGGTCAAAGGTATCTCTTTTCTTGTTTCCCCTATGGAGGGAAGAGTAGAATTTTTTACTTCCACCATTGCAATCGTTGAAGATTGGTTTGGTTTAATACAGAGTACAACCGAAAACCCGAGGATTAGTGTTCCAGCAAAAATTGCTGAAATCTTGTTTAAGCGGTAATCGTGGTTCTGGAGAAATATTCTGGTCTTAGTGCTAGCGTTTGACAGGTTAATAGAAATTCGTTTCATTGCAATATTATCCCATAACACGTTTGTAGTGTCCAAAAGAGAGCGATCGCGGAAAAGATAAAAGCAGAGACTATCTCGTCATCTTGATTTGTAGAATTGCCACATTTGATAGGGAAAGCGCATAATTCTCATTATAGTTGTAGCGAGTGCTCCGTTGTGCTTATGCCAGTAGTAATTTTGGCTGGCATAGTAAAACCTTTTTTTCTGCTGGCTGGTCGAGCTTTGTCCTTCCAGGTGAATTATTTTGCCTTTATTAAGAACTGCATTTTTGTAACCTAAATTCACCAAGCGTTGGCACAGATCATGATCCTCGAGATACATAAAGAAGCGCTCGTCAAATCCGCCAACCTGATCAAAAAGTGACTTTTTAATCATGAGGGCGGCGCCGGTAACAGCCTGCACATAAAAATACTCCTTCTCCGGGTTCTTCATCTGACCGTGGTTTTTTCTAAGCAGAACCGAGCTAAATGATTGAAAATTTGCAAAAAAATCCTTTTGCAACATTTTTTGGTTTTTTTGATAGAGCAGGCAAGTGAGTGCTCCAATCTCTTCGTGTTTTTGGATGAAGCTAACCATCGTTGTGATAGTGTCATCCACAACCAAGGTATCGGGGTTGAGCAGTAAAAGATAGTCGCCCTTCGCGATTTTAACCCCGGCATTGTTGCCAGCACCGAAACCGGAATTGTGCGGCAGGCGGATTGTTCGGACATGAGACATGACACTCTCGTATTCCTTGGTACGATTCTCTCTTGAAGCATTATCGACGACAATGATCTCGTACGAAAAAGGCATCGGATGTTTTTTGATTGAAGCGAGACAATCAAGAAGAACATTTCCAGCGTTGTAATCGACGATAATTATCGAGAGAGTGATTTTTTCCATCTTTTGCCAATGGCTCCAATAAAGCTTTTGAGAGTGTCTGTTGGGAGAGCTCCAAGGGTGAAAACAAGGAAGAAATACGTAGCCTGTGATGCGGCTAAGCTGACGAAAAAGTTAGCTTGGGAGTTTCGCAATACAACGCCGACTATTGTTCCAGCCACAGCAGATATCACCAACCTGGCTACGCCATGCGCTCGAAAATGGATGTTGACTTCACGTCTAGCAACAATTGCTGAGATAATAAAGAGGATAAGTTCAGAGATAACAGTGCTGGCTGCTGCTCCATTGTATGAGTAGCGCGGGATAACATAAAGGTTAAGTAGGATATTGAAAGCAAGGATAAAAAGAGAGATTTTTATCATCGACCGGCGTAAATCTCGTGCAATCATAACCTCCCCGACCAGGCCGGAGAGATAAACGAAGATCGGGGCAAGTCCAAGCACAACCAGTGAAAGTTTCCCAGGTAAAAAGTCTGAGTTGCTTAAGAAAAGGATAATTTCTTCGGGAAAGGTAAAGCAAGCAATTGAGATCGATAGAGCCATAAAAAGGAGGTAGAGAATTGCCTGTTCAATTGTTCTCTCGGATTTCTCCCTGTCTCTTCCTAGGCTGATTGAAAGAATTGGTTTCAAGGAAGCGGTCAAATATGAGCCTGCAAATAGCGTCGTTTCAAGAACTCGATAAGCAACACTGTAAATTCCGACAGCAGCAGCGCCGTGGTAGTGAAATAGGATTAGAGTATCAATTTTGAAATAGACGTTGTTGACGATAAAGACAAACCCAAGAGGAAGAGACATCTTCAAAAGCTCTTTAAGAATCTTTTTGTCAAAGACAAAACCGAAAGCCAACTCATTTCTTGAAAGCCAAAGTTTTGTCAGGAAAATTAGAATGGCTGAAATTGAAACAGTTGATACAATTGTATTGTAGCCCAAGTCCAATCTTGCGAAGAAAAAAATGAGCGATGTTGTTAAAAGCTTTGAAAATACTTCCGCTGCTACTGCCTTAACCATCGAGTACTTTACCTGATAGAGCATGTCAAAGACGCTTCCAAGCAGATTGAAAACGGGAAACAAAGAGGCAACCAAAATGCCCTGTTTGAGCTCAATGGAATACTGGCTAAATTGGCTTAGAATAACTGCAAGGAGGCTGAAACTAACTGCGCTAAAAAAACGGATAGTGAAAGCTCCACGATAAATTTTCTTTGCTCCTACCGGATTTTTTGCCACCTCTCGTACAACTACTGAAAATAAGCCGAAATCAGCCAGCACGATCACAAAGCTTAAGAGTGTAATAACAGTATTGTAATATCCCGTTCCGGCAGGGCCGAGGTAAGTGGTAATTATTTTAATTGAAAAAAGAGCGAAGGCCAAAACCATAATTCGGCCAATAATCTGGACCACGGTGTTATAAGCGATTTTATTGCTTGTCTGACCCATAATTAGCGAAGTTTTTTATTTATACCGGCGACATAGTACAAAAGAGTGGTTGTGTTTGCGCCTTTTCCGGCCGGTCGGAGTTGAATAGAACCGTTTTCAATCTTTTCTATCAATGGTTGGACAAGATTAGACCATTTGAAGCGCTTGCTCGTGTTGGTAATATTTTTTCTGCAGTTTTCATATCTTTTTTGGTCAGAGACCAATGTTTCGATGGCTAGCGAGTAGGCCTTGTCATCTTCCTCTGAAACCACTATCCCAAGGTTCTCCTTTTCAACCAGATCGGCGAAAAAGTCACCTTTGGTGGTGATAATTGGTAATTCTGCCCAAAGGTAGCCAAGCACTCTTGTCCGAAAGGAGAAATCATTTTCCAGATTTAGAAAGTGAGCTGTAACTCCAATATCGGCTGCGGCTAAATATTTTTTATTCTCGGCATAAGGAGTCCAGCCGAAATTGAAAAATACGGAATGGTCAATAAGATTATGGTCTCTGGCATAACCTACTGCCTTTGTAGCCATTTCCATCTCTTTTACTTTGGGGTTGGGGTGTTTGGTCCCGAGAAAAACTAGTTTAAGCGATTTGTTAATCGAGGAATATTTTTCTACTGCTTTGATGACAGTGAGAGGGTCAAACCAGTTCCAGATGCCGCCACCCCAGAGTAAGACAGTATCAAAAGGCGCAATGGCAGGGAAACGTTCGTGGTAAAAATTCTTATCTTTCGGTCCTACTGTTTCGTTATCAAGCCCAAAAGGCAGGGCAGTCATCAGTTTTTTTGTTTGCGTGTCCTCGCGGTATTGCTCCGGGTTTAGCACCTTCAGAGCAGAGAGTAGACCAAGGTAATAATCGCGTTGTCGCTCAGTGGCATAGAGAATATGATCGGCAAAAACAAGCTGAGTCAAAAAGGAGCGGTGGATGAATGAAAAAGTTTTTTCCGCCTCACTGGAGGGTGCGCCTTTGGTGTATTCAAGAATTTCAATAGGAAGGGGATCGTAGAGGTCAGCTATGTATTTTATACCTCTCTTTTTGAGTTTTCTTAAAAACAAAGGGGGGAGGTTCTGAGCGATGACGTAATCGGCTTTGAGTGTAAGTTTGTCCAGCTCTCGAGATAAAGTGAGTGGGGAGGGGTTGTAGGGAATAATTGAAAAACTATCTGGCTGTATATCGCAAGCAGAAGGAACGAGGAGAGTTATCTTAAAAAAAAGAGAGAGGTTTATTGCCATTTCAAAATAGCGGATCCCTGGTCCTGCCATTGTAGAGCCGACGCTATCATTTGATATAAGAACAACAGTGTGTTTTTGTGACATTTCGGATAGTATAGGGATAGACTTTTCCTTAAGCTATCGATATTATAATAGATTATCACTTGATTTACAATGCAATATGCTTAACTTCACGCTTCTTCTCTTGTTAATTATATCTTTGCCATTCGAGCGATTACTGACCCTAGACTTATTGGGCTACACAGTAAAAATTTCTTATATCCTCTCGATTTTTTTAGTGCTGACTAATTTGAAACAGATGTTAAATTATCGTTCCGTTTGCGGATATAAATGGCTCTTTTTATTCCTGGCCATGGCACTTTTGAGTATTGTTTTCGCCCCTGATCTTAAACGTGCGGTGACAATCTTCCTTTTGTATCTTCTGATGGCTTCATTTTATATCGTATTAACGCTTATATTAAAGAAGATTGACAAACCATTTAGCTTTTGGGCGAGGTTGATTCTGATAATTGGAACCCTCTTGTCTCTCTTTGCGCTCTGGCAGTTCCACGCAGATATGTATGGGATGGGGTTCACCTTCCTTAGGGAAAGCTACTCCAAGAAGATTTTTGGCTTTCCAAGACCACATGCGACATTTATGGAGCCATTGTACTTCGCAAACTTCCTATTCCTACCCATTTTCTCCGGGTATTACCTTTTACTAAAAGAAAGAAGGGCTACTGACTGGGCGATGTTGGTGTTAGTATTATTGGTCTTTTTTCTAACTCTCTCCCGCGGAGCTTGCTTGGGTCTCGTATTTGCCACTCTTTTAATAGGAGTTTATTCTGTCAGGGCTCGTGCCTGGTCTTCCCTTGGGAAGTGGATTGGCTCGGTGGTTCTGGCTTTTTGCCTGGCCATTCTTTTGGTCTCAGTATATTCGGGGAAGAGTAGTGCTTTCCTTGAGCAATTGGCCTCTGTCGGGAAACTGTCCGACTCGGGGACTTATGGTCAGATAGTGAGTCTTGATACCCAAAGGCAAGAGTCTGATTTCGTTTTATTGAGCTCCAGGGAGTACACCACTAGTGTTGCACTCAAGACAATTCCAAAACATTTCTTTGGTGTAGGGGTGGGAAATTTTGGAAACTTACCCGAGTTTACCCCCCTAATCGAGAAAGGTTCTCACCAGATAGTAAATAATCTTTATCTGGAAATTTTGGTAGAGAATGGGTGGATTGGGTTTATTGCCTTCATGCTCTTTCTGCTTGTCATCTTCCGGCTTCTGTTTGTTCGCCTTTGGCAAGGGGAGATCATTGCAGCATCGCTCGCCGCAATGATGGGAGCAATTTTCTTTCAATACCTTTTCTTTTCCACGTTCTACATGACGTACATTTTTGTTGCGCTTGCAATTGCTTGCCTCTCTGCCAAAGGAAAGTGGAGTGAGTCCTGATCTTGCATCTTATCGCCTTCGCCGTCGAAGCTTAAAGACAGTGAAGATGTTTAACGTTACGAGCGATAATATTAAAGCTCCGGCGATTGTCACAATTCTGTTAACCCCACCCATCTTTTCATACCATTTTAGGGGAGGTGGCAAGATAGGTTTGGGGGGTAGTGTGTCCTCGTCCGATAATATGGTAATGGTTCCGCCCTTGGCTTGAGAGATTTCGAAATTTATCGAATCACTTAGTGGGGTTAGTGTTTTTTCCTTTTGACCCTGGACTGTGAGTGTATATCTTCCTGCCCTGATTGGAAAGTCTACAAATAAAGCAAAGTTTCCCTCGCTGTCAGCGGTCGTTGTCAGTGTTTTTCCCTCAGGGATGGTAGGTGCTGGATCAAGCTTAATATTGGCATCGTATCCAATCTCGGTTACCCCTGAGATAATGAGTCCGGTGACGGTACCGTCCTTAATATTATTCTCGAATTTCGATCCCTTTATAACCGTTAATTTACTAGGTTTAGGGAGGGTTTCCAAGATCTTTGCGTCGGGTTCTTTGATTGTGACTTTGAAATGAGTCACTCCGCTCCAGCCATCGTTATTATGAGCCTTGATGTGGAAATAATAGGTTCCAATCGCTTGATCGCTGTATGTTACAGTTGTTTCGTTTGATGTGACTTTCGATGGGGGTGTGGTTTTTTCGGCTTGGTCAAAGACATACGCAAAACCGGTTGCTTTAGCCGGTCTTTCCCAGGCAAGAACTACATTGGTTGCTTCGTATGATTGATTTTGGTCTGGATGGGAAGAAGAAGTGACAGATACAGAGCCTGGCGGCTCAGGAGCACGCTCAATGTTAAAATTTGCTCCGCCTGCGCCAGTGCCAGTTACTACACCGTTCCGTGCCAGCTTTACTCCGCCGACAGAGACACTGCCGCTGCCAACAGACTTAGCTTTCAGTTTTATTACACTCACAGTAGCAGAGGAAGTGGCCGAGATAATTCCGACGAATTGATTTCCATTGCCAGGAGCTTTGCCGGGCAGCCAGGTGGCACTGCCCGTGGAGAAAGAGACAACATCGACTGGTCCATCGACGGAGATAGTACCCTGCAGACTATCAAAGTCAGCTCCGCTGGCCGCTACAGTAATATTGAATGTTTGGCCAACTGTTTTTGCGCCGCCGCCGGAGGCATATATTCCGCCCTCGGCAGAAACTTTTGTTGCCAAACTGAAAAGTACTGAGATCGCGAGACAGGTAGTTAAGAAAAATCTTTTCATAAATTTTCCGATTGCTAAATTGCTAAATTGCTAAATTGTTATAAAACAACCAACCAATCAAAATATTGATCGAAAACAATATAACAATGCAACAATATAACAATTTTTACTTTGTAATTACTTGCCCCAGTTCGAGGCTAATATGGATAAATCCTCAATATCGACGGTGCCGTTATTGTTCAAGTCCGATTTGTTTTCCTCCTCGACCGCGCCCCAGGTGTTGGAGAAGATCGAAAGATCAAGAATATCAACCGCATCATCGTTATTGATATCTCCAGGTTTTACAGGTTTTGGTGGTGGTGGTGGAGGTGGAGGAGCTGCGCCGCCGGCAGGAGGTGTTGGCCAGGTCCATTTATTATAAAATTGCCAAACATTGTATGAACTATCGAATACGTGAGGAGTATAGCGGTAAATAGAAGCGGTGGCTGCATTGTTCAGCTTTACCGAATAGCTTCCAGTCCAGTCATAGAAGGTTCTCGTTAGCCCAACATAAAAATGGCGGTACTCAGGATCGGTCGGATCAGAATGGATAGGGTTTAGGGGGTAATTTTCATCCCACCATGCCTTGTCCTTCTTGGCAATCTCGTAATTGTACCGTAGTTGCCAGGCACCCCAACCGACTTGCTCAGAAAAGCCGGGATGTCGCGATCCTGTGCAGCCTGTAGCATCAGGGCAATCGTACCCCATGGCGAATTTTAGAGCATACTCATCATATTCTGTTTTGGTCAGGAGGCCTTGCTCTTTTTGGAGATAGACCAGTATTACGCGAGGATTGACAGTGCCAGTTTCTTTGGAGATAGTAACTCCCTTAGCTGTTCCTATTGCTGCATCATAGAGGCCATGGGCTGCTTCGTAGATAATACGTGATGCTAATTTATCACCCTCTTTGTAATCTTTAAGATAGGATTCGTATGAGACAAGAAATTCCTGAATTTGCGCCTCTGTCATTGAGTTGATAGAAACAAAATCATCATCGGAGATGACTGTGTTCATGGCCTCGACTCTCTTGAATTCTTCTATTGAAGTATCAATAGCTAGAAGGTTGCTGGGAATACCAAAGAGCAGAGAAGCAAAAAGGATAGATGCAAAGTAGTGCTGGGTTGATTTCACAAAATTAAACATAAAATAATTCCCTTCCAAGGTTATCATACGTATTGTATCATAAAAGAAATGCAATTCTATCCCCATTATTGGTTTGCTGGCCAGATCCTTGTTTCCTTGGTATTATATTTATTGATTGCGATAACTTACTCTCAATACCGTACAGAAGGATAGTTTTTATGATAAAGAGTGAAAAAAGACGCTTGTTTTTGTCTTGGTGGCTAGCTGCCATTGTCTTCTCACTACCCACCTATCTGATTCGATTTAAAATCGGTGGCATTCCAACCACCTTCCTGGAGGTGAATCTTTACATTTTTTTTCTGGTCTATTTCCTCTTTTTTTGGTGGCCAAACAGATCAGCTCTGTTGCATCAATATCGAGGGAAAGTTGGGAATCTGATCTGGCCTGCTTTGCTTATCTTTCTTGGGGCTGTAATCGGGGTCGCTGTCTCACCTGACAGAAGAGCGGCACTTGGATTGTTTAAGGCCTACTTTCTTGATCCGTTCTTATTCACATTTGCGGCACTCAGCTTGCTTAGAAGCTTTCAAGATATTTCGAGGATAATCTGGGCCATGGGTTTGTCTGTGGGAGTGATCGGAGCAGTTGCTATTTTCCAGTGGCTTGGTTTTGTTCCTAGTCCCGAGCCGTGGATCAGCGAGACGCCCAAACGAGTTACCTCACTTTTTGAATATCCGAACGCTGTTTCGCTCTATTGTTTGCCGCCAACCGGAATTTTCATAGGTTTACTTCTCTTTGGTAAGAAGAAATCAATTTGGTGGAGGGTAATAATTTTACTGATCATACTTCTTGGTTTCGCCGCCATCTATCTTGCTGTTTCCCGCGGCGCTCTGATTGCACTACTTCTGGTTAGTTTTGTTGCCGGATTATTCTCTCCGTATAAAAAATGGGTCTTTGTTGCCGTCCTGGCGGTTATTCTTCTTCTGATAGGGTCATTACCAATGAGAGAGCGCATAGCAGCTCTTTCCAGTCGGCAAGATTACTCAACAATCAGCCGGATTGAGTTTTGGCGAGCTTCCGGCGAGATGATCAAAACAGATTGGCTAACCGGCGTCGGACTCTCCGGTTTTTCTCCTGCATACCAAACACTCGCCAGGGAAAAAGACTATCGGCAGGATCTGAACTTGATTTATCCGCACAATATTTTTCTTAATTTCTGGGTGACTCTCGGGGTTTTCGGTTTTGTCGGCTTTCTCTGGGCTTTGGTGGCGTTTTTCTTCTCTGTTAAGCGCATTATTTCTCACTCAAAAGTGGCCAAAGCGCCTGCCAAAGGATTGCTGATTGCAATGGCTATGCTCGTGCTTCATGGTCTAGTTGATGTTCCTTATTTAAAAAATGATCTGTCTTTGCAATTCTGGACTATTCTGATCATTCCTTATCTCTTGGTTCTAATTCAAAAAAGGGCAGATGATGCCGCAAGTAGCAAATAACAACTCACGTCTCAGTTTCCATCGGTTGACACATTTACTTCTCGTGGCTATTTTGGTTTTTATTCCCTTCCAAAACCTTTTCTCGGAGGTGATCAATCATCGCACCCCTCTCTCTGATTCACTGGTTTTTTGGCTTTCACATTGGTATGAACCTGTGATCATTATTTTTCTGATCTTGCTGCTGCTGAAAGGTTCTTTTCTGAAAAAAATCTTAACTTCCTACAAGCTTGCACTTTTCTTTCTATCACTAGGCTTGATTTCGGTGCTGGCAATTCACCCCTCAGGGATTGGTCGAAGTCTTGAGGGCTTTCGTATTACTTGTTTTGCAGCAAGCTTTTTCTTGCTAGGGATCGAGTCGGATCGAGATTTGTGGCGTAAGCTGGAGAGACAATATATATCAATCGCAGTGGTTGTAGCTGTATTGGCAATGGTTGAACGATCGTTTCCTGCCGGCTACTGGGCAGCTTCAGGCCTGATCGCCCCGGGCTTCGGCTTTGGCAACTTTTTAGTCGGCCAATGGCAGAGGAGCGTCTCGATCATTGGTGGCCCCAATCAACTAGCAAGTTATCTTTTGCCGGCGTTCTTCCTAATGTTGTGCAATTTTCGATCTCGTACAGATTCTGGCCCGACGTGGAAGAGGATCGTCTTGGGAATATTCCTTGCAATTGTTTTCTTTGCAATTGTTTTTACTTTCTCGCGAGCGGCCATTATCGGATTATTGGTTGGAATAATAATCTACCTCTTGTTCTTCGAACAAAGTCGTAAAATTAAGGTTGCCGGCCTAGTTATCCTTGTGGCTATGTTTGTTATGGCCGGATTAGCCTTTGCCAAAGGAAATCTTGGGGTGAGGGATTTTTCCCTTCACGGCGCTTCTCAGGGTCAACACGTACAGGCTTTGGCCGAAACCTGGCAAGAGATTAAGACGCGCTCTGTGGAAAAACCTGTGCAACTGCTATTGGGTGGAGGTTTAGGCACGGCCGGTTCGCTCTCGGTCAAATATGGCAACGGCTTGATTTCTGAATCATGGTATCTGCAGTTGCTCCTGGAAATTGGCATTGTTGGCTTGTTTGCTTGGCTTATTCTAATATTCTTTCTTCTGAAAAATCTGTTACAATCCAAATCGACAGGGTTATTCCTCGGGTTGACGGCTGTACTTGTCACCTCACTTTTCCTTCACACCTTTGCTGATAATCCGGCAATGGCGATTACACTATTTACTCTAATGGGGATAAATAGTGTAAAAAACCAAGACCCCAGACCTCAAAGCAAAACCTTTAACATTTTTTAGGTTTAAAATTTTTTGCCCTTGATCCTCTTTTGGTTTTGGGATCTGGGCTTTGGGTTTTACCAATATGAAGAAAATACTGATCGATGGTCGGTTTATAGGTGTTGGCGAGTCGATGACTCGCTATATTTTGGAATTTTTGAATGGAATTATAGCACTGGATCAGGAAAATCAGTACACACTTCTGTTGCGGCCGCAGGGCGAGGCAGAGCTCGAGCGTTATCCCAAAATAGTCAATGCCGAGAATCTCTCGGTTGATGTGTTGGACATACCTCACTATTCTTTTTCTGAGCAGACGAAATTGCTTAGCTATCTCAATGCGAAAGAATACGACCTTATCCACTTTATTCAGTTCAATCATCCGATTCGATATAAAAAACCGTACGTTATCACAATTCACGATTTGATTCTTCTTCATCACTTTGAGGGTAATCTGATCAAGAAACTTGCCTTCAAAATGGTAATGAACTCGGCGGTGAAAAATTCAAAAAAAATATTGACCATCTCCAATGCGACCAAGGATGGTTTGGTAAAAGATTTGAAAGCCGATCCTGGTAAGATTGCTGTCACATACCTTGGAGTTGATCGTAGGAGATATAACAAGGAAGCGAAATACGAAATACGAAATACGAAATACGAAATTGGTGGACCATACCTGCTTTATACGGGGGCTTGGAAGAAACACAAGAACTTAATTGGTCTATTAAAAGCTTACGAACAGTTTTACAGCAAACAATTTGAGACTATTGGTGAACATAAGAATGAAACAATGGAACAGCTGGGCAATCGTTTGCCAAAATTAGTTCTGGCAGGGAGAGTTGATCCAGATGAGCCGGAGGTGGCAGCCGAAATTGATCGAATTAATTCTGCCCTGAATACGCAATACGATATACGCAATACTATAATAACTACTGGTTTTGTAGCTGAGGAAGATCTCCCATCCCTTTGTGCCGGAGCTCTTGCCTATGTCATCCCTTCGCTTGAGGAAGGTTTCGGGATGCCGCCACTCGAAGCAATGGCCTGCGGCATTCCGGTAGCTGCCAGCAATGCATCGTGCATACCCGAGGTGCTAGGCGATGCCGCCATTTACTTCAATCCTAATAGTACAGATGAAATTGCAGAGACTCTTGCTGCAGTTGTAAGCGATGAAAAACTCCGAACCGACTTGGCCAAAAAAGGCTTGAAGCAGGCACAAAAATATTCCTGGTCTGAGACTGCCAAGGGAACTCTCGATGTGTACAAGCAGGCTCTAAAATAACCCGAAAAAACAAGCAGCCCGTCCGCGAATATTCGGGACGGGCTGCTCAGCTTGGTCCTCCCCCTGGATCAGGGGGAGTTAGTGGGGGTATTTCTACCCTTTTTTGTTTTGTTCGTTTCAACGAACGAAGCAATTTCATTTGGAGTCCACACCCTGTCTGCCGACAGGCAGGTTTAGCGTGGTTTGGCAAGCTGAAGCTTGAGCTACATCAATTAGGAGTCCAGGCTTTAGCCTGAAACACACTAAAGTGTGATCTCCAATATTTATTGCATTCGTTGGTTGAAAAGAGGAGGCCGCTTGCTTGGAAACAAGACGGCCTCCGGCTGGTGCCACATTTGAATACTCCTGTAGCCGGAGTGGCAGGGTACGCCCCTTGCCATACGGCACTACTTAGGCTAGTGCAATCTCCCGGGGTGCAAGTTTACGGCGCCCCCGAGCACCGCCTCGCCTTTGGAGCGAGGATGGCGGTCCGCAAGCCTCCTGACCTTAGCGGTCAGAGAGAACCTTGCGGAGCTGCTTCACCTCGGCTGCCCAAGCGCAGCCTGAGATGAAGCACACCGCCAGGCCGGCCACCACCAGGGCGGCGGGGAACGCCAGTTCCCACACCACCGAGGTGGCCCCTGCGTGGTTGAGGGTGGTAATACCACCCAGAACCACCAGGAAGATGGCCAGCCAGACAACGACCAAGAAGATCGCTGTCTTCATTCTTTCTTCACCTCCTTTCTGCGGCAAGTTGCCCAAAAAGCGAAGAAAGACCAGAAAAAGCAAA
>Ga0116157_10003379_pt1 | contig 15298 bp, 14 predicted proteins | sample AD_UKC048_MetaG_FD_89882 | JGI IMG/M metagenome (GOLD analysis project Ga0116157, IMG submission 89882) | Active sludge microbial communities of municipal wastewater-treating anaerobic digesters from USA - AD_UKC048_MetaG | ecosystem: Engineered > Bioreactor > Anaerobic > Digestate | place: USA...
ACCCTTTTGGCCTTCAAATTCTGAAAGATGATTAATGTACCATTGGTAATTTTCAACTAAGGCCTGTTGGTTGGAGTACTCTGGTTTGAATTTTAATATTTTTTGAGCCTTTTGGATAGAAACAAAAGAATCTTTGGCCGCGGTTTCGTAAACCCAAGCATACAGAGGAGATAAATGGAAAAATTCTAATATTTTTAATAAAAAAATGGCGGGAGCAGCGGGAATAGGAATGATCTTTTTACCAAATCCGGCATAGTTTAAAACCGATTGATAATCTTCTTTCATGGTTTTAAATTCTTTAGCACCGATATTAAAAACATCATTAACCTTTTGACTGCTTAGAGTCATAGCTGACCAAATAGCCTGGCAAAGATCAGTCACTGATAAAAGTTGGTAAAGATTTTTTCCATTTCCTAAAAGCGGAAAATTATGACCGTCTTTGGCCCAATCATAAAATAAAGCAAAAACACCTAATCGTTCTGGACCAACAAATGATTTTGGACGAAGAATAGAAACACATAAGCCTTTTTTTCTAAAATCACGACAAAATTTTTCGGCTTTAATTTTGCATTCTCCATAAGGCCCAACTCCAATAAGCTTATCTGTCTCAAAAATGGGATGATGTTTGGGAACGCCATAGACAGCGGTCGAAGAAATATAAACGACTCGTCTGACTTGGTTTTTTAGGGCTGCTTCTAAAACATTTTTGGTGCCGTCAACTTCGGTCGAGACAATGTCTTCTTTTGAATATAAAGGTAAAGCGGCGGCAAAATGAAGAACAATATCGGCACCCCTCATAGCTTTGGTTAAAGTTTTTTTATCCCGAATATCGGCAATGTAAGTGGTTATTTTGTTTTTTTCCGGATAGTCAAAAGCAGCAATGTCGTAGTTAACAATTTTTTGGTTTTTTGCCAATAAAAAACGAATCATGTTAATTCCAAGAAAGCCTGAACCACCAGTGATAAAAATTGTTTTAGGTGTGTCTTTTTTAATCATCTTAAATTAGTTGAACTTTAATAATAAAGTATGGTCATATAACGGCCATTCTTTTACGATCGTATATGCTGATGACGGATAATAATCATTTAAGGTCAAAAAATTAATATTATCAACGAAATAACTACCCGATAGTTTAAAATTGGCGGATTCTTTTTGAGGAATGCCATCAAAAGACTGGGAGTCAATTTTCCCTTGAGAATAATAATAAATTTGATCCTTTTTATGAATTGGGGCAATAAAAGATAATTTTGAGGTATCCTGGCTAAGAATTTCTGAGACTTCATAAGCGTCTTGATTAGATTGCTGTTGATAAAGTGGAATGTTTTGAGAAATAAAATAATAGATATTCATAATTAAAAGATAAACAATTATAATTCCCTGAATCCTTTTATTCTTCACTAAATTAATGGCAAGAATAATAAAATAAACGAGTACGGGGAATAAATGTATTAATCGTTGAGGAGCCGGTGGATCTTTGGTTAAGATTCCTCCAGTGACTGAAGTGGTAATAAATATGATTAAAGGAATGAAATATTTTTTTTGTTTAAATCGAGTTAAACAAAGTAAAAACCCGATAATAAAACAAAAAAATAAAACTATTCCAGGGAAAAGTGAAGCATTCACATAATGTTGACCAGAGCCATTAAAAAAACCTGATGGTAAAAATCCTTGGAAAAATTCTTTGAACTGAAATATAAGTGTGCCAATCCAATTAAAATTTGACTGATTAAAAATAAATTCGCCAGATCTGCCGGCAATATAATTATATTTATAAATAGAATAGTGAATATAGGGAATGGCGGGGATGATCAGTCCAGCAGAAAAGCAACCGATGCTGGTAAATAAATGTTTTATTTTAAAAATAAATTTTTGATGATATTCAAAAATGAATAAAGCAAAAATAATTAATAAACAAATTAACGGATTGATATTACTGGATAAATAAAAATAAAGAGAGACCCCGCAAACAATACCTGAAGTTAAACAATAATAAATTAAGTCACGGTAGTTTGGTCGGCGAGGAATTAAACAAAGCAAATAGACACTCCAAAATAAGAATAAAGTTGATTGAATATTTTGATAACTTGTCAGACTGAAATGAATAGCGATGGGAAAGGAAATATATATAATAACTGAGAGATAAGCTAGATATTTATTAAAAAAATGTTTGATAATTAAATATAAAAGGCAACAAAGAAATAAATCAGAAACTAAGGCAAAAATTTTAGTAGATAGCAGACTTGGATTCAAAAAATGAATTATTCCTCCCTGGAGGAAATACCATAAAGCTGGCATTTGGTTTAAGGTGCCAAATCCTGATCCTAAAATATTCCATTCATTATGATTAATTCCTGATTCGAAATTTAACTGAGCATTTCTGGAATTTATTGCCTCATCCCCATGGAAGGGTATGCTTTGAGGAAAAAATATAATAAAGGTTACTTTTACGAGGAAGATTAAAATTAATAAAAAAAACAAAGGAGAAGGGAGATGAAATTTAGGATGAACATTTTTTGACGGAGGTGGAGCGGTTTTATATAAAAAGAAAATCGACCAACCCCAAATTAGAGCACTTGATAAACCGTAACTACCAGAAAATAGTTTAATTATTAACCAGATATTTAATCCCAAAATAAGTAATATTTTAAAAATGGTTTTCATTGTTTTTGAATATAAAAATTTTTGGATGATCATAGACAGTGAAAGATTCATCGGCTGATTGGTCATTAATTTCTACTCCTAAAAAAGATGGATTGTTGGTAAATTCGGCAACTTTTATGTAACCCAATTTACCATTAAAAAGATCCTGGTAATATTTGGCGGTTTGGGAATAACAATAACCTTGAGGAAGGTTATTGCAATCGGTTAATTTTTGAAGCGGGACATAAAGACGATTACTGGCGATGATTAAATAATCGGCGGTTAAAAGATAATTAGAAATAGTAGGCCATTTGACAGAGATATCGTCAGAATCGTATAGAGGGAGTTCGATTAAATTGTAATCGGTGTATCCAAGCGGCAATCCGTCATCCCAATGCTCACGAACAATAGTACTGCCGGAAGGAATATTTTGGTTAATCCATTGGGTGGCAGAAACACGAGTGTTGGGAGCATTATAAATATTCATAAAAGCGAAAAGCCAAAAAAGATTCATTACAAAAAAGATAACAATATATCGTTTTTTGAAAATACTTAAAATATTGGCTGAAAATATGGCTAGAATAGGATAAAGAGGCAGACAATATCTCATGAACTTAACAGCAAAACAACCAACCGTTAAAAAATAGGCAATAAAAAAAGAAAAAACAATCAACTGGGCACCTTCGGATAATTCATTACCTGAGGTAATTAAGCCTTTTATTAATTTTTTGAAAGTGATAAAAATCCCTAAAAGGGAAAGTAATCCAAAGGCTGGTCCTAGCCCCCATAAAAAGATGTTTTTTATTTGATACCAATAAGATGGAGTGTTGACATATTGAAGAGTGTAGGGAAAAACAAAGGCATTTTTAGTCATGGCATTCTGTTCGTTAATCTGTCTCCAAAAAGTAGGAAAATCAAAAAAAGCAAAAGGTTGGCAGATAAAGAAAGTAATAATACAGAAAATTATTATCAGTAATGAATAAAAAAATATTTTTTTAAATTTAAAAATACGATTTTTTATCCAAAATTTGGGATTTAAAACAGAACTTAAGTATTTTTTAATTTTTTTAAAGAAACTGATTTCCTGGCTAAAAATTTCTTTTTTAAGACTAAGTAGAGTTTCTATAAAAAAACTAAAGAAAAAGGAAATCAATAAGACAGTAGCACTAACTTTAGTGGCCAAAGCGAGACCAAAAGATACTCCAGATAAAATGGCATTTTTAAGATTAAAATTCCGATATAAAATAATTGAACGATAAAGAGTGAGACAAATAAAAAAAGTGAGTAAAGTATCGACAGCATAAAAATGTGATAATTGTATCGGAAAAACTGAAAAAGCATAAATGGCAGCGGCGAGAAGACTTTTTTTCCGAGAGGAAAACAAAAGCCAAGTAATTTGATAAATAATTACTATGGTTAGAGAATCAAAAACGGCAGAGACTAGACGGCCAAACAAATTAATTTGGTCATAATTTAATATTTCAGGATCAAAAAGAGAAAAAAAATTGGCAGAAAATTTTAAAAGATAAATAGGGAAAGATCCATAAGCAAAAAACTTTGGATTAAAAGGAGAATCTGAGTTAAAAAGATTAGAAAAAGTTAAGTTTTTGGGGAAAGAAATATCCATAGCCACCATGGTAATTTGGCGTTCGTCCGGATGAAGATGATTATTTTGGTCCCAATTAAAATTGTAGATTCTGAGTAAAAGGCCAGCAGCAAAAATTAATAAAAAGAGGATTTGGGGCTGATTTAAATAAGATTTTAGTTTAGTGATAATTTTCATTGCTGGAAAAAATTCTAACAACCGGGTTATCAAAAACCGACCAGGTTTCTTCGGCATTTTCAGCATTCAAAAAAAGACTATTAGATTTAGAAAATGTTTTAACCAAAGAAAAACCTAACTTGCCGGAAAAAAGAGATTGATAATATTTTTGGGATAAAGGGAAAGATGGATTATTTTGATTTTTAAAAACCCGGCGGGAAGGGATGAAGATATACTCGCTTTCTTTAATTATTGAATTTAATTTTTGAAAAGAACTAAATTCATCATCTAGAGTATAAAAATCAAAATTATTAATGTTTAAGTTATTACTATTATTTATGGGTATATCTACCACATTGCCACCTTCCGATAAAACCTGACTTTGAGCAGGAATGTTTTGGTTTATCCAATTGGTAGCTTGAACTCTAATGTCAGGGAAAAAATAAGTATTAATGAAGAAATATATTCCGGGGATAATGGCCAGGATAATAAAAATAAATTCTAAAAATTTATTTTTTAATTTTTTAAACAAAAAAAGGCTTAAGAGCGGCCCGCAAAAAAAAATCGGCGACATAAAACGAGTCCATTTGGCAAAAAGTTGTCCCTGATAAAGAAAGTAGATTAATCCAGAAAATAAGGTTATTAGTAAATAAACATTTTTTTGACGCTTAAAAAATGTTTTTATAATAAAACCAAGTCCAATAAAACTAAAAATGAAAACAGATATCCCATTGACATATGGAAATATTTTTTGAAATTGGAATAAATAAGGTAAACTGCCAATAAATTGACGAGTGTAAAAAATAGGGATTGAACCGTTGGCCACGCCTATTTCATATCCCATTGAAGATAAAAACTTGGAAGAATCAATTAAATTATATGGGGATAATAAAACAGAAAAAAATAAAGTGATGGTAATTAATATTAAGAATTTTAGGATAAGACCAAAAAATTTTTTTGGGTTTTTCAAAAAAATAAATAAAAAACTCAAACAGATTGGAGTAATAAAAATAGCAGCAGAAATTTTGGTAGCTAAACCAATACCAGAAATAATTCCTGATAAGAAAAGGTAAATATTTTTTTGAGGATGATCATAAATTAAAAATGATAAAAAAATATTTAGACTAAAAATGAAAATCAAAATCGACTCGGTAGTACCAAAATGGGATGATTGGATTAACCCTGGAGTAAAAACAAGAAGTAAACAAAATATAAAGGATAACTTTGAAGATGAAAATATCTTTTGGCCAATAAAATAAAAAACTACAATGGAAAATGAGGAAAAAATAGCAGACCAAAATCTGAAAGTTAGAGTAATGGTTGGTAAATTGAGTTTAGGTGTAGTGAAAAAAGTTAAATAAAGCGGGAATTGACCGTAGGCAAAAAAATTAGGGTTGAGACGGCTAAAACTCATTTTGGAGACAGATACAGCCATGTTGTTTTCGTCAGGGTGGAAAGAAAAGCCATTATCCCAATTAAGACGATAAAATCTAGTAAAAATTACCAGAATAACTAAAATTAGGAAAAGTATTTTCCCTTTATTAAATGACATAGATGATAGTGATCATCATCAATCCCCAAAAAAAGATTATAGAGAGTAATGGGATATCAGTGGCGATAATTCTTTCTGGTCTTTCACCTTCTTCCATTTCAAAAATAATTTGACCGTAGCGCATAAGACCAAAAATTACCGGCAATAGAGTGACCATGTACCATTTTCTACCTAGAGCATTAGGATAATTTTCTAAAAGAAAATTATGAATAAAACCATCAAAAATAATTGGCTCTTCAAAAAAAGTAAACATAGCATAAGCAATTAGGGTACAAACGGCAAACATGGTAGTGTAAAAATCAAGTAAGGCTTTATCATAACCAGCTAAAGAACTTCTAGTTTTGATGCCGGTGTTACCAAGTTCACTTCGGCGTTTACCACTGGCTAAGAAGAGAGAAAGGAAAATAACGGCCAACATGATCCAAATTGGTAAATGATAACCAGTAGCCAATTCACCGGCGTAAGCACGAAGAATGAAGAAGAAAGAGATACCAATAATATCAACAACTGCCTTTTTCTTTAAAACAAGAGAATATAGATATTGAAGAATAATAAAAGTCAAAGAAATAGTAAAAAAACCTGGACCAACTAAATTAGAAATTGATAAACCTAAGATAAAAAATAAAATGGCGATAATAAGGCCAGATTTTGCTTTTAAATCTCCTCTGGCTATGGGACGATTTTTTTTAACAGGATGAAGCCGGTCTTTGTCTGCATCAACAACATCATTAATTAAATATGATGAAGATGAAAGTAGACAAAAAGTAACAAAAGCCCAAAAGCTTTTTAAGAAAATCGGCAGATTAAAGAGTTGACCGTTGAGGATGGTAGCAGCAAAAAGATTCAAATTCTTAATCCATTGAATTGGTCTTAGAGCCTCAAATACAACCGATATTTTAAGTTGACTTTGGTTTTTCCTGGACATAAGTTATGTTACCAAGAATCAGTTCTTTTTGTAATAAATAAGGGCGAAACTTAAAGAAATTAGAGCCGATGAAAAAAGAATGATGGTAAAAAGATCATTACCGCTTCTAGGAACTCCAGATGAAGTGTTGGGGTGGACAACAGGAATAGGAGTGGACGTAGGAGCCAGGGTTGGTTTGATTGTTGGGGTTGGGGTAGGAGCCCGGGTGGAAACAGGAGTTGGAGTAACCGTATTGGCTGAAGATGAAGCGGAGAACGAGGTGTTTGATTCGGCGGCTAAAACAATGAATTTCCTAGTAATAGCATTATTATTTTCATCAGTAATGGTTATGGTGTGTTCGCCCGGAGTCAGGTCTTGATTTGGAGACCAGTTCCAACTACCATCAGATTCAACTTCAGCTTCTCCAGTAATAACTGTCGGCGATTCGACCTTAATTTTTAGGGTTGATTTGGGTGATCCGGTGCCAAAAAAATCAGGACGTTTAGTGGAAAGTTTTTCATTGGTTTTGGGGTTGGAAATATCTAAGGGACTAGGAGAAGTAAGGTCGTAATTGTTATCAAGAAGGCTGTCGTTTTCAGGATCTGAGATAGTTTGAGGTAAATCAAAGATGTTTTGGCCTAGAATAATATCCGGAACCGGGTTGTTATGAGAAGTATTGCCAACAATTTGGGTTTGATCATAACCAGGGGCAATGACAACTAAATTTTCTTCAAAATTGTTTGGCGGAATAAACCAATCTGCTAGCGACTCATTAAAACTAGTAGAAAGTGGAACGTTCCAATTTCCAGATGAGGTAACTAAAGCTGATAAAGGTGAAGCTCCGGAAATATTAAGATAGACGATAGCTTCATTAGCAACAGATTTGTCAGGTTTTAAGACTCTCCCCCAAGCAAGATTAGAACTAGGGATATCTTTGTCTGGTTTTTTGGCTGTTTTAAAATTATAGTTATCTGAAGTAAATTTATTACCATCGCTAATGATAGTAAATTGATAAACTTTAGAATTTTCCAGACTGGTAATTTCGAAATAATGAACAGTTCCTTTATTTCGACTGTCGTTAATGATCAGGTCATTGAGATTAAGAGTAGTATCACAATTAGAGGAGGTAGTAAAAGAAACTGAAGCAGAATTATAGGTAACATTAGTGACTTGTGGGTTTAAAGGCTGACAGTTGTCATTGGCTTTAGTGGAAGTATTGACTGAATGTTGGGTAAACCTAGCTCCCGCAAGAATGGTAATAAGAAGTAAAATCAAACCGATAAAGGTAGGAAAACTTGTCTCTTTTTTCATAGATAACTATTCTTCATTGGTTTCACTAACCTCTAAACTTTCAGAGGTTTGATCTGGTTGGTTAGTAACAGTTGGAATTGGTGTAACCGACGAGGTATCTATAATAAAATTGATTGCATCTGAGTCAAGTGATTCAGGACGATTTTGAATTTCCTTAATAATACCAGTATCAAGATTAGGGTTGATTTTATTTAAAAGTTTACTGGTATTAATTTGCTCTGAAGGGCCGACCAGGTTTGAGTAGCTCTTTTGAACAATGAGTATAAAAATGGTGGTGACAGTAAAAATAGAAATAAAAATAAAATAAACAGAAAATTTATTTTTGAGCATAGATAGGAGGAAGATAATAAAGATTGGCTGATATGTTGAGGTTAAGTTGAGAACTAGAAAGTGAATTTTCTGGACTATTTGAAGTGATTTGGATTGATTTTATATCTATAAGCCGCCTGGCACTGGAAATTTTTTCTATAGAGCTAATGATGGAATAGTATGATCCTGTAGTATCAAGCCCAACACTAAAAGTGTCTTGATTGTTATTGGAATCAGTTTTTTCATTATTTAGCTGGAAATGAATTTGCTTAATTGGTGTAGATGATTCTTTGGATATATAGGAAAAAACTTTGGCGGATTGGTAAAAATTTGGTAAAGAGGGATAACTTGATTCTAAAACTGAATAATCTGCCTGGATTTGAGAAAATGATTCCTGGGCCTGCATAATATTGTCTAATTTGGCGGACATAGCCGAAGACAAAGTTTTTTTAGAATTAATTTCACCAATTAAACTAGATATGGCCGAGGCGGTGGGCATAATGGCAAAAAATAAAAAGATGGCAATTAAAAATAGTGTAGAACCGATTTCAATATAGCGTAAAAATTGGCGATTTTCTGATTGCCGGCGAACATAATTGTAAAGCGGTTGAAGTTGAAACCAAGTAGTTTTTTCTATCATAGGGTGGTAGTGGTGGAATTTTTAAAAATCACAGAAAAAGAAATTGAATAATTATTTTCTTTAGGTTTTTTCTCGATTTGATTAATCCTAACTGTTTCAATGTCGGTATTGGACATTAAATTAGAGATAAATTTAATAATTGAATTTTCATTAAAAGCAATTACGACAGCATTGGCATTGGTTTTATCGGATAAATTAGTGATGTTGATGTTTTTGTAAATTAATTCCGGTGGAGTACTATTGATAAGGGAATCAATTTTGTCTCCATAGTTATGGTTTTGACTATAAAATGCTTTGATAAAATCCAGTCTTTTTTGGAGCGAGAGATAATCTGTTTCAAATTCTTGAGTACTTTCCAATATAGCTTGTTTTTGCCGGATAATATCAGAAAGATCTGAGTTTTGCCGATCGAGCCAAAAACGGGAAATAAAGGCTGAAACTACAATCAATTCAGTTAGTGTCATAACCCAACGACCAACAGTGGTGGCCCATTTTATAAAAACGGCGTTAAATGAGGTGGGATTATAAGAATCCGGCAAAAGAGATAGCTCTTTTTTGGTAGCCATATATTCAGTATATATGACTATCTGGTGAAATTAAATAGATGCAGACCTGGTTTAAAATTTAAACTTTTTAATTTAATCTAAAAATACGTTTAAAAATCGGCTGAATACCTTTCTGGATCTTGATTAAAAATTTTTGATAATCCTTAAGTTCTTCGATATGAAGTTTATAAGCGGAGAAAAAATAAGTAATTATGCCAAACAAACTAGAAAGAGAAAAAACGATGGCCAGTGGAAGAACTCTGGTAGTATCCAAAATAAAAAGATCAAGAAATTTTAGGCTTATCCAAGTAGAGATTCCCATTATCAACGAAGCAAAGAGAATTTGATTGACTCTTTTAAGAGTTTTAGTCCAATCAAAACCATCAACAATTTTGACAAAGAAATAAAAAAGTCCTAAAAGTTGGGTAATATTACCTAAAGTTGAGCTAATAGCTAAACCAATGACTTCTAAAGAAGTATAATTAATAAGAATAAAACTAGTGGCTACATTGATGAAAAGTGACCAAAAGGAAACTTTGAAAGGAATTTTAGTATTATGCAGGGCATAAAAAGCTCTGATTAATATTTGGATAATAGCTTGACAGATTATGGCGGGAGTTAAGAAGGCTAAAATCCTAGCGGTAGTTAAAGTGGCTGACCAGGGAAATTCATGAGAACCAAAAAGAAGACGAACAATGGCTAGTCTTTGAACTAAAATAATAACAGTAACCGGTAAAGCAATAAAAAGACTTTGAAGAAGGATTTTATTGACAGTTTGACGGAAGTTATCAAGTTCATTGCGGGCAATATTTTGGGATAACATAGGTAATGAGGCCTGACCAACTGTAGTACCAAAAATACGACTGGGAAGATACATTAACTGAAGAGCTAAGTTGAGAAGAGAAATTGATCCGGCTGAAAGGGAACTGGCAAAAAATAAAGTAACAGTGTTTTCAATTTCCCCTAAACCAAGAGATAAACTTCTGGGCACCATAAGTCGAAAAACTTCCTTAACTTCCGTAAGTTTAATATTAATGGTGGGTAAATATTTAAATCCCTGACGATAAACTGCAGAAATTTGTATAGCCATATGGAAAAAAGCACCAATGACAGTGCCATAGACAACCCCATGAATGCCAAATATAGGAGCCAGAGTAAAAATACTGAGAATAATAAAAATATTGTAAATAATGGGGGAAATAGCCGGGAGAATAAAAATTTGATTGACCTGAAGAATGGCGGTTAAAAAGTTACTAATCAAGAAAAAAATTTGGGCCAGAAGTAAAATTCGGGTAAGTTCAACCATAAGATTTATTTGATCCTGGCTGAAACCAGCAGCGATAAGGGAATTAAGTGGTTTAGTAAAAATTAAAGCAATAACAGCAGCAAGACAAAAAATAATGATAAGGATATTGATAACATTAGAAGCGATTTGATAAGCGTGTTTTTTATTTTTTTGAAGAGCACTAGAAAAAACAGGGATAAAAGAAGCTGAAAGAGCTCCAGTGACTAAAAGTTTAAAGATTAAATCAGGAATTCTGAAGGCGGCGTTGTAGGCATCAAGCTGGGTAACACAACATTTAAAGAAAGTGGCATAAAGAAAGCGACTTCGCAAAAAGCCAAGTATGGCTGAAAGCCCAAAAGTAATGGCTAAAACTATAGAAGCGGACAAAATAGTATGTTGCTTCTTTTGACTTAAAAAGTTGATTCTTTCTCCTAACTTCATATGTGTATTATAAATTCTTGTAAAAGATTGGTATATAGGATAGAATATCTTTCATGCCAATAAGTTTATCTGCAAAAAAATCTTTAAGAAAGTCTGTTAAAAATAACAAGGAAAATGTTTTGTTTAAAACGAAACTTAAATTAATTGTCAAGAAATTCTTGACCAAGCCAAATGATGATTCTTTGAAAGAAGTTTATTCTATCTTGGATAAAGCAGTTAAAAAGGGGATTTTCCATAAAAATAAAACTTCCAGGCTTAAAGCTAATTACGCCGAGAAATTAAAAGACGGAGTGTCGACAACTAAGGCTGGCGTCAAAAAGACTATTAAAGCTAAAGTAAAGAAAACCAGTAAATCAAAATCTACTAAAAAAATGTAGTAGCCATCTGTTTGGATTTGTCCAAATAATGTGGCAAATAAAAGAGTACTGAAAAGTGCTCTTTTTTGTTGGTAAAAAACTCTTTATTTTCAATCTCCTCTTGTTGGCAAAGCCAACTTTCCCCTCTTTGACACGAGGGGAATAAACATTTTTGTCTTAATGAATCAGAATAATTACTGATAGACAGGCTTAAAATGGCAATTTATAAAGTATAATATATAGTATGAAGAAATTTTTTATTACCACCCCAATTTATTACATTAACGATATCCCCCATATTGGTCATACTTGTACTACGGTAGCGGCGGATATGGCAGCCAGAACTCATAAAGCTTTAGGCGAAGAAGTATTTTTTTTAACCGGAACTGATGAACACGGTCAAAAGGTAGCCGAATCAGCAGCAGCGCAAAATTTAAAACCAATTGATTATTGCGATAAAATTTCGCCACGGTTTGAAGAGGCTTGGAAAAATTTGAATATTGGTTTTGATTTTTTTATTCGAACAACTAACCCAAAACATGAAAAAGTGGTTCAGAATTTGCTGCAAAAAATTTATGATAAGGGTGATGCCTATAAAGATAAATATGAGGGTTGGTATTGCGTTGGTTGTGAGAAATTTTTGACCGAAACCGAAATGATTGACGGACACTGTCCACTTCACCCACCGGAAAAAACAGTTAAAAAATCGGAAGAAAATTGGTTTTTTAGATTGAGTAAATATGTGCCAAAATTAATTGAATTAATAGAAAATGATGAAACTAATTATATTTTTCCAGCAGGTAAAAGATCAGAAATTTTGGCAAAATTAAAGGCCGGAGTGAGGGATATTTCACTGTCCCGGGAAAACGTAGAATGGGGGATCAGTGTCCCCTGGGATACCAAGCAAACAGTGTATGTCTGGTTTGACGCCTTAATTAATTATTATTCGGCCACCCAATTTGTTGAAGGCAAAAAAGATTTTTGGCCAGCCAATGTTCATTTGATTGGTAAAGAGATTTTGTGGTTTCATACGGTAATTTGGCAAGCAATGTTGTTATCGGCAGGGTTTAGTGTCGACCAGTTACCTAAAAAAGTTTATATTCATAGTTTTTATATGATTGATGGACAAAAAATGTCTAAATCATTAGGTAATGTCATATCCCCTGGTCAATTAGTGGAATTATTTGGAGTGGATGGGGCGAGATACTTGATAGCCCGATCGTTTCCAACGGAAAATGATAGTGATGTAGGCATTGAAAGATTTAAGGAAAGATACAATGCAGATTTGGCGAATAATTTGGGTAACTTAGTATCAAGAGTAGCGAAGTTGGCAGAGAACAAACCCTTCCCTAACCCTTCCCTTGACCCGCCGACAGTTTCACAGTCTTGGCGGGCAGGCAAGACGGGGAGTTTGAATGAGGAATTTGTAAAATTGATTGATAGTTTTAAGTTTGATGAGGCGTTAAACTGGGTATTTGGCGAATATATAGATAAAACCAATAATTTATTAAACCAAGAAACGCCATGGAAATTGGAAAAAGATGATCCCAAGAGAATTGAAGTTTTATTGACTTGTATTGATAACTTGAAAAAAGCGGCAATTTATATTGAGCCGGTAATGCCGGAAACAGCTAAAAGAATTTTGGGGGTTTTTGGGGGAGAAATCAAACCGTTAGAGAAACCATTATTTCCCAGAATTTAATGATTGATACACATGCTCACTTATCGAGCCGGTTTGGTGAAGAAATTAAAATTGAAGGACTGGATTATGTGGTTTTGGCGGCCAGTTGTGTGCAAGATTCCAAAGATAACTTGGAATTAGCAAAAATCAATAAAAAATTATTGCCGGCAATTGGGATTCATCCAATGGAAATTAATGATGATTTTGCGACTCTGGAAAAAATGTTTGACAATAGGGTAGTGGCGATAGGAGAATGTGGTTTGGACTATTCTGAGTTCCCAGATAGAGCCACCGACAGCTTCGCAGTCTTGGCCGCCAAACAGGAAAAACTTTTCCGTTTGCAAATTGCAATGTCGCAAAAGGTAAACCGACCATTGATAGTCCATAGCCGTCAAGCCAGTGAAGAAATTATAGAAATTTTGAGGGAGTATAAAAATTTATCCGGAGTAATTCATTGCTACAGCGGGGGTAAAAAAAGAATTAAAAAGTATTTAGATCTACCGGGAGAATGGTATTTTGGAATTGATGGGAATTTAACTTATGAAATTGGGTTGGAAGAAGTTGTAAAAAATATACCTAAAGATAGGTTAATTTTAGAAACCGACTCGCCATATTTAACACCAGTCCCCTTCCGGGGTGAGAAAAATTGTCCAGAGTATGTAAAACATGTGTATCAAAAAGTATCAGAAATTTGGCAAATGAGCTGGGAAACGACAGAGAAAATAATTGATGAGAACGCAAGAAAATTATTTAAGATCGTCTAGTTCCCCACCGACGACAAAAATTATTAAGAATCCTAAAAAGATAGAAATTAAATAGCTCCAAAATTCATTTTTGGGAAAGACAAACGAGTCAAGAATTCCCCAAATTCCCCACCAAATAGCTACAGCTCCAAGTAATTCTAAAATAGTATTGAGATGATTTCTTTTTTTAAGAAATTTGCGGATAAAACTAAACATATTCCTGAATAATAATTTCTAATTCTTTTTGATTGGGGTATTTATCGACAAGTACCACTTCCCCATCGATTAAAAGGACAGTGTTTCCTTGAAGACCCATACTGTAAACTCGAGACATGTCTTTAATATATTCCGGATCGTAATCAATTTGGAGACGCTGACAAACAGTTTCAAGATCAGCAAATAACTTTTTACCTTGAGGTAATCCCCGGTCGTAAAGTTGAATACGCATATATCCTAGTTTATCAAGTTTATAAAGTTTCCGCCAAAGGCTGACAGGTATAAAGTTGAAAGTTTATTTTCTAGCTATAGAAACAGTATTGAACAAAAGTGAGGCGACGGTCATGGGGCCGATACCACCGGGAACCGGGGTGAGGTAACTAACTAAATCTTTGATAGCTTCAAAATCAAAGTCGCCAGTAGTTTTACCAGTAGTTGGGTCAGTGGCATAACCAACATCAATTACTATGGCATTTTGTTTAATATATTCCCTACCCAAAAATTGGGGTTTACCAATGGCAGAAATTAAAATATCGGCTTGAGAACAGATTTTAGCTAAATCTTGGGTATAAGAATGACAAATAGTAACGGTACAATTTTTAGCCATAAGTTGGGCAAAAAGAGGGAGACTAACATCGGGACTGCGACCAATTATTACCGCGTTTTTTCCGCTAACATCGATTTTGTATTCTTCAATTAATTTAATGATACCTAAGGAAGTGGCCGAAGGAATAGCTAAAGAATTTTTTTGAAATAAAAGAGCTAAGTTAATCGGATTTAAACCATCGGCGTCTTTACTGGGTTTGATGGAAAGCAGAACCTGATTAACGTCAATTTGGGACGGAAGTGGTAGCTGAACCATGAGACCAGTAATTGAATTGTCGTTATTTAATTGATTAATCAGAGAAATAAC
>Ga0116157_10003380_pt1 | contig 15298 bp, 12 predicted proteins | sample AD_UKC048_MetaG_FD_89882 | JGI IMG/M metagenome (GOLD analysis project Ga0116157, IMG submission 89882) | Active sludge microbial communities of municipal wastewater-treating anaerobic digesters from USA - AD_UKC048_MetaG | ecosystem: Engineered > Bioreactor > Anaerobic > Digestate | place: USA...
AACCACGGCTTCGGGAACGCGGGACCGACGGCGGGACACCTGATACCCGACTACGAACGCGTACTCAGGCACGGCTTCAAGGCGATCGACGAGGAGCTCGAGGGCCTGTACGAAGCCCTGAGCGACGACGAGCGGGCCGGTGGGCGCGGCGCTCAGCTACGCGCGATGAGGACGGCCTGCTCGATGCCTCGGGAGCTGGCGGCCCGCTACCGCGACGAGGCGCTCAAGCTGGCCGCGTCCGAGCCGGACGCCGCGCGCCGCGCCGAGCTAGAGCGTATGGCCGCCAACCTGGAGCGCGTCCCCTGGGAGGGCGCGCGCGACCTCTGGGAGGCCGTGCAGTCGCTGTGGCTCACGCACATGCTCGTGATGAGCGACGAGAATTATCCGGGGCCGGGCGTCTCCTTCGGCAACCTGGACCGCATCCTCGACCCGTTCTGGGCCGTTTCAAAGGAGGCGGGCATGAGCCGGGAGCTGGCCAAGGAGATCCTCGAGTGCTTCTGGATACACGCCAACACGGCCTATGACTCGATGATCAAGGTTGGCAACCAGGGCATCACCGCCGGCTTCGGCCAGCTGTTCAACCTTTCCGGGCTCGGACCCGGCGGTAGGGACATGACGAACGACGCTACCTGGCTACTTCTGGAGGTGATCGACGACATGTCGCCGATGCTCGAGCCCAAGCCCAATCTGCGCTTGCATCGCGGCAGCCCCGACGCCCTGCTCGACCGGGCGGTCGACATGATAGCGGATAGCCAGGGCGCGCCCTTCCTGCTCAATTTCGACGAGCGCTCGATGGCCGGCATGATGCGCGAGTCGCGGCTCGCCGGCGTCGGGGAGCTGATACGCGAGGACAACGTCCACGAGTACGCCTCGGTCGGCTGCCTGGAGAACACGATGGTCGGGAACGACCGCTCGGGGACGGTCGACTGCAACCTGAACCTGCTCAAGGCGGTCGAGCTGGCGCTCGGCGACGGCCGGCCCCTCGTGACGTTCACCGACACGATTACCGGCGTCACGGAACGGCCCCTCCGGCAAGGGCCTCGTACCGGCGACCCGAGGAAATTCGATAGCTTCGATCGGTTCTGGGAGGCGTACGCCGTCCAGACCAGGCATATCGTCGACCTGATCGTGCGGCTCTACGACCGTGGCGACGCGCTGAGAGCCGAATTCGGCCCGACACCCTACCTGTCGACCCTGGTGCGCGGCTGCGCGGCCAAGGGCCGGGATGTGACGGCCGGCGGGGCTGAGCTCAGCTTCGTGACGGTAGAGGGCGTGACCTTCGCGACGACGGTCGACTCGCTACTCGCGGTTAAGTTCCTGGTCTTCGACAAGAAACTGTGCTCGATGGACGAGCTGATCCGCGCTCTCAGGGACAACTGGGTCGGGCACGAGACGCTGCAGGCGCGGGCGAAGAACCAGGCGCCCAAGTACGGGCGCGACGACGACGAGGCCGACGCGATGGCCTTGCGGGTGATGGAACTGTGGACCGGGGAGACCTGGAAGCGCCAGACTCCGGCGACCGGGCGGCGCTATCGGCCGGGCATGCTGTCGTGGAACTACTGGGTCGGCGACGGCTACATCCTGCCGGCCAGCCCGGACGGACGGCCCAAGGACCGCTTCCTGTCGAACGCGATCTGCCCGGTCGACGGCGCCGACCTGAACGGGCCGACCGCGAACGCGAATTCCGTGGGCAAGGCCCTGGGAGGCAAGGCGGACGGCGGCTCCGGCGACCGGGACGGCTACGTCAACCTGCTACCGAACGGCGCCAGCCATACGATCAGCTTCAACCCGTCGTTCATCAGGAGCCGCGAGAACCGCGCCAAGTTCAAGGCCTTCCTGCGCGGCTACACCGAGAACGGCGGCACGGCGCTCCAGGTGAACATGCTCGACCCGGCGGTGCTGCGCGACGCCCAGAAGCGACCGGGCGACTACCGCCACCTGCTGGTACGGGTAACGGGCTATAACGCATACTTCACCAGCATCGGCAAGGAGCTGCAGGACGAGGTGATAGCCAGGATGGCCCACGAGGGCCTGTAGCCGCGGTGGCGCTCGCGGAGGCATGGACGATGGGGGGAACGACGATGGATACGGCGGCGGTGGGCGTCGAGGGGCGGGTCCTCGAGATCCAGCGGATGAGCACCGAGGACGGACCGGGCCTCAGGACGACGCTATTCCTCAAGGGCTGCTCGCTACGCTGCCGCTGGTGCCATAACCCGGAGAGCATCGACCCGCGGCCCCAGCCTCGCTGGACGGCGGTGCGCTGCCTGGGCTGTGGCGCCTGCGTCGCGGCCTGCCCGCCGGGAGCGCTGTCGCTCGGGCCGGAGGGCGTCGCCATCGACCGGTCGCGTTGCGACGGCTGCGGCGCCTGCGCGGCCGAGTGCCCGGCGACCGCGATCGAGCTGTGGGGCGTCAGCCGCGACTCGGCCTCGCTCGCGAGGGAGCTCCTGAAGGACGAGGCGTACTTCGGCGAAGACGGCGGCGTGACCGTCTCGGGCGGCGAGGCCTGCCTGCAGCCGCGCTTCGTGGCCGACCTGCTGTCGCGGCTCAAGGCCTCCGGCATCGGCACGGCGCTCGACACCTGCGGCGCCTGCTCCTCGAGGCAGTTCGACGAGGCGGCCGAGTACGCCGACCTCATCCTGTACGACCTTAAGGATTCCGAGCCGGAGCGGCACCGGCGCAACGTCGGCGGCGAGCTCGAGCGGGTTCACGACAACTTCAGGCGCGCCCTCGGCCTGGTCCGAGCCGGAGGCAAGCGGCTCTGGGTGCGCACCCCGATCATCCCGGGGCTGACCGACTCGGACGACGTCGTGCGCGGCATCGCCGCCTTCCTGGCGCGGGAGGCCGGCGGCCTCGTCGAGCGCTGGGAGCTGTGCGCCTTCAACAACCTGTGCTCGGGCAAGTACCGGTCGCTCGGCCGGGCCTGGGAGCTCGAGGGCGCGCCGCTCAAGCGGGCTGAGGAGATGGGGGCCCTGGTAGGCCTGGCCGTGGCCGAAGGCTGGCCGGCCGACCGGGTGCGCTGGACCGGCATGACGAGGCGCGAATCGTAGGGACCGGCTACCGGCCGGGGGGAGGCATCGATGGTTACCAAGGATTGTTTCGACGAGGGCGACCTGCGGCATTTCGAGCCGGACGGCAAGGTCGGCCTCCTGGCGACCGTTGACCCGGACGGCCTGCCGCACGTGACGCTGATCACCGCGATGCAGGCGACCGATACGCGGCGCCTGATCTTCGGCCAGTTCTGCGAGGGCCGCGGCAAGCGCTACGCCGAGGAGCGGCGCAGGGTCGGCTTCCTTTTCCTGTCGCTCGACAAGCGCTACTGGCGCGGTACGGCCGACTGGACGGGCAAGGCCCGCTCGGGGCCGGAGCACGAGCTGATGAACAAGAAGCCGATGTGGCGCTACAACTCGTACTTCGGCATCCATACCGTGCACTACCTGGACCTGGTCTCGACGACGGCCGCGGCCTCGGTGGACATGGGCGCCGTCGTCGCCGGAGCGGCCAAGGCCGCCCTGGCCGGTCGGCGGGCATCCTTGGCGCTCGGGCTCGAGCCGCATCCCGGAGCGATGAATCCCTGGACCAGGGGGCTTATATCGAGGCTCGGCAACCTCAAGTTCGTCTCGTGGATAGGCGACGACGGCTACCCGCGCATCGCGCCCCAGCTGGCGGCGACCTGCCTGGGGGGCGGCCGCGTCTACCTGCCGGGCGCGGAGCACGGCGACGAGCTGGCGGAGATACGGGACGGGGCGAGCGTGGCGCTGTTCGCGATGGCGCTCAGCATGGAGGACGTCCTCGTGCGCGGCCGCATCCGCAGGACAGGCGGGCGGCCGGGAGGACTCCCGGCAGGCCGAGCCTCCGGCTGCCTCGACGTCGACTGGGTCTATAACTCGATGCCGCCGGTCGCCGAGCGTATCTACCCGCCGGTCAGGCTCGCCGAGAAGGTGACCGCCTTCTAGACCGGGCCGGGGGCCGAGCTGGCGGGCAGCGCCGAGGCTATCGTCGCCTCGACCAGAGACGGTAGCTCTTTCCTGGCCTCGGCGTCCAGGCCGGCGGTGCGGATGGGCGGGTGGACGACGATGCGCACGTCCGCCGACTCGATGCGGCCATGGAGTTCCCAGACTTTGTAGGCGCCGTCTATCGTCACCGGTACGATCGTCGCCCCCGGTCTCGTAGCCAGCTTGAAGGCGCCCTTCTTGAACGGGAGCATCGACGGGCCGCGACTCCTCGTGCCCTCGGGGTAGATCACCATCGCGTTGCCTCGCTCGACGCTACGGACGCCGCGGTCGATGGCGCGCTTGCCCTGCCTTGGGCTACCCCGGTCGATGAAGGCCGAGCCGAGGGCCGCTATCCATAGGTTGATGAAGGGGAACCAAGCCGCCTCTTTCTTTGCGACGAAGCCGACCGGCCTGGGCATGTACGCGAGCATCATCACGATGTCGAGATCGCCCTGGTGGTTGGCGACGAAGCATAGCTTCTCGTCGTCGGGCACGTTCTCGATGCCCTCGACGATGGTGCGGGCGCCTACGGCCGCCAGGACGCTCTTGGACCAGGCTCGCGTCACCACGCCGAGGGCCGGCCTGAGCGCCCGCCCGAGCCCGAGCGCGCTCGCCAGGATGTAGATCAGCGCGAATGGCGAAGCTATCGCGGCGCTGAGCCAGAAGTATGACAGTACGAGTATCGACTTGAGCATCGGGACCAACCTCCGGGATACGAAACGGTTCGAGGGCCGCTCCATCATCGCGAAATTCGACTCCGATGCCAAGCCGGGGTTGCGGCCGCTGTTCAAGCCACTATACTTATCCTCATGATCGGCGAGGCTTCCTCTAAGGGCGGAGATCCATTCATCGAGTACGGGCGCAAGCATCCCGGCGCCTCGGCGAGCTTTAACGCTCCCGGGCGCGGCGGTGAGCCGGCGTCGATGCGCATCTCGGGCCTGATAGACAGCGATACCGCCGAGGATTTCCTCGAGGCGTCGCTGAAGGCGCTCGGGACCCTGTCACGGGGCGAGTCGATCAACCTCGACCTCAAGGACGTACGCTTCGTGTCGTCCACGGGGGTGGGGACGCTTACCAAGTTGCTCGCGGCGGCCGAGTCGCTCGGCGTGTCGCTACGCATCTGCGCCGTATCGCCCGCCTGCGAGGACGTGTTCTCCATCCTCGGCCTGCTCGATTACTTCGGTATAGAGCCGTCGGCCGGGTCCGGGGCGGCTCAGGGCGGCGGCCGCTACGAGGGGCGCGACGGCGAGGCCGGGGCCTCGCCGTCGGGGGGCTTGTCCTAGTCCCTCTCGGCGGGTAGCACGCGGACCCTGTCCTCGTTGAAGGACACCGAGACGCGCTGGCCCTCGGCCGCGAGGCGCTTGCCGGCCGGGTCGTCGATCTGCACGAGCAGCTCGCCGTACTCGGTGGTCACGAACGACTCGACGCTCGAGCCGAGGTAGACGTTCTGCCTGACCTCGCCGTCGACGACGCCCTCGCCGGGGCGGCCGAGGATGAGGGACTCGGGGCGGGCCATCAGCATGGCGTTACCGCCCGCCGCAACGCCGGGCGCCCGCGAGCCGGCTCGGACCGCCTTGCCGCGTATCGAGCAGGCGCAACCTTCGCCGTCGTCGCCGAGCACCTCGACCGGGAAGAAGGCCACCTTGCCGACGAAGCCGGCGACGAAGACCGAATCCGGCCGCTCGTAGATGACGCTCGGGGCTCCGATCTGCCGGATGCGGCCGTCCTTCATCACGATGACGCGATCGGACAGGCTCATCGCCTCGACGCGGTCGTGGGTCACGTAGACCGCCGTGATGCCGAGGGACTTCTGGATACGGCGGATCTCGACGCGCATCTGCTCGCGCAGGAGGGCGTCCAGGTTGGACAGCGGCTCGTCGAGCAGGAGCACGCCGGGCTCGACGACGAGGCTGCGCGACAGGGCGACGCGCTGCTGTTGGCCGCCGGATAGCCTGCCCGGCGATCGGTCCGCCAGATCGGCCAACCCTGTCAGCTCCAGCGCCCGCTTGACCCGTTCGTCGATCTCGGCCTTGGGAACCTTGCGTATCCTGAGGCCGTAGGCGACGTTCTCCGCGACGTTCATGTGCGGGAACAGGCCGTAGCTCTGGAACACCGTCGCCGTGTCGCGCTTGTTCGGCGGCAGCGAGCTGACGTCCTCGCCGCCGATGCGTATCTGACCCTTCGTCGGCAGGTCGAAGCCCGCTATCATCCTGAGCGTCGTCGTCTTGCCGCAGCCGGACGGCCCGAGCAGGGTCACGAGCTCGCCCGGGGCGACGACGAAGCTCGCCTCGTCGACCGCCACCACGTCGGGGCGACCCTTCACGTTCTTGTATATTCTCGTTACGCGGTCTACCGTGACCGCTACCGGTTCCTTAGCCATGGTTCGCTCCCGCCTATCTGCTTATGGATTTATCGAAGGCACCCGTGTCGCGCACGAGGAGCCGCATGAGGCCGAAGGCGCCCATGACGATGACGATCAGGGTCGTCGCGAGCACGCTCGCGAGCCCGAACCTGATATTCTCCGAGAAGTTGTAGATCAGCACGGTCATGTGGTACCAGCGCGCCGAGATCAGGAAGATCACCGCGCTGACGGCCGTCATCGAGCGCACGAAGGTGTACGACATGCTCGAGATGAAGGCTGGCCTGACGAGCGGCAGCACGATGCTCCTGAAGACCATGCCCTCGTCGGCGCCGAGATCGCGCGCGGCTTCCTCGATGGACGGGTCGATCTGCCTGAGCGATGCTACGCCGCCCTCGATGCCGACCGGTAACTCGCGGACGATGTAGTTGATGATGATGATGGCGCCAGTGCCGACGATCAGGATCGGCGCCTTGTTGAACGCCAGGATATACGCGATGCCGAGCAGGGTGCCGGGTATCGCGAAGGGCGTCATCATAACCGCCTCGAGGACCTTCTTGCCGGCGAAGGTCTTGCGCACGAAGATGACGGCGGACGCCATCGCCAGGATACCCGCTATCGGCGTCGCGACCGCCGCGAGCGTCAGCGTCGAGCGTATCGCGTCCTTGCCCCTGGCCAGGGCCTCGCCGATGTTGGCCAGCGTGAAGCTGTAGTCGATGCCCCAGTTCTTGACGAAGCAACCGGCGACGATGGTGCCGTACAGCGACAGCGTGAAGGCGACGATGAGCCAGACGCCGGCCGTCATCGCGATGCGCACGGCCGGCGAGGCGACCTCGACCAGCTTGAGGTTCGGCTTGCCGGTGACCGTCACGTAGGATCGTTTAGAGACCCAGTTGCGCTGTATGAAGAACGCGGTCAGCGTCGGTAGGAGCAGGAGTAGCGACAGGGCGGCGCCGCCGCCGAGGTCGTTGCGCCCGGTCACCTGGATGTAGGCCTCCACCGACAGCACGCGGTAGTTGCCCGCGAGCAGGAGCGGGTTCGCGAAGTCGGCCAGCGAGTTCGTGAACACGAGCAGCCAGGCGGACAGGAGGCCGGGTACCGCGAGCGGAAGGGTGACCGTGCGGAAGACCTGCCAACGGCTCGCGTTCATGTCGAGCGCGGCTTCCTCGAGCGTCGCGTCGAGGCCCTGCAGGACGCCGGCCAGCGTCAGGTAGGCTATCGGGAACATGCCTATCGTCTGCACGAGCACGAGGCCGCCGAGGCCGTAGATGGAGAAATTGTCCAGGCCCAAGAGTTGCTTGGTGATGAGGCCGTTGTTGCCGGCGAGCAGGATGATCGACAAAGTCAGCGAGAACGGCGGCGAGATGACCGGCAGCTGGGCGACCGCGGCCAGGAACTTCTTGCCGCGGGCGCTGGTGCGGTGGATCACGAAGGCGAACAGGAAGCCGACCAGGGTGGAGGTGCTGGCCGTCCAGACGCCGAGGCGTATCGAGCCCCAGAGCGCCTGCAGATGGGCGCCGGACAGTGCGTCGGCCCAGACCGCCAGCGATGCCTGACCGTCCTTCATGAACGATAGCCTGAAGGCCTCGATCAACGGGAAGACGATGAACACGACGGACAGGCCCGCCAGGGTAAGTACCGCGTAGCCGACGGTCGGGTCGCGGGCGAAGCGCGAGACGCCGGTCAGCGCGGCGAACAGGGCGAAGGCGCCTATCGCGAACACGGTCAGCAGGCGCTCGATGCCTGGCGCGGCGGTCTCCGGCGCCATGAAGACGGCGACGCCGAGCAGCTCGCCCTCCGTCTCGTCGGTGATTGGCGCGTAGAAGAGCCGCACCGTCGTATCGTCGAGCGTCGCCTTGGCCGGCGACGCGTAGTTCTCGAAATAATAGGCCGAGTCGAGGCCCTTCTGGGCGTCGTCGCTCGGCTCGAGCTCGAGCCAGAGGGCCAGGGCGGCGGGGTCGGCGGCGTAGGGCTCGTACGCGTACGGGTCGTCCTCGGACGGCTCGAGGTAGATAGCCGCGCCGCCCGGCAGCGACCCTGGCACTGACGCCAGCCAGTCCCCGATCAGGTCGAGATCGGTCGGCGCGCTCTTGGCGAGTAGCGCGAGCGACGAGTCGCGCGATCGGGCGGCGTCATCGCGCAGGGTCGAGCGCAGCGTCGCGAAGATCCAGATATCCGCGGCGGCGAAGATCGCCAGGGCCGCCAGGTATCGTATCAGTCTCTGTTTGGTAGGCACGGAACGCTCCGGTTACTATACGGAATAGGGCCGACCTCTCGGCCGGCCCCTAACTTTCTGGAAGCGCGCTCGCTAGCGCTTGGAGCCGATCTCGTCGGTCCAGCGCTTGAGGAGCCTGTTGCGGTTATCGGCGTTGCCGTCCCACAGGAAGTCCTGGGTCACGGTCTTGATCTCCTTGAGCGACAGGGCGTCCGGGTGCTTGGCGGCGCCTGGCGTCACGAGGACCAGGTAATAGTTGACGAACTCGGCCTGGGCGGTCGGGCTGGATAGGACCCAGTCGTAGAGCTTCTTGGCGTTGACCGCGTCCTTGCCTCCGGCGACCAGGGACATCGACGCCAGCTCGTAGCCGGTGCCCTCCTTGGGGGCTGTGATCACGACGGGCGCGCCGCCGGCCTTGAGCTTGACCTGGTCGTGTGCGTAGCCTATGGCTATCGGGATCTCGCCGATCGCGACGCTCTTGCCGGGGGCCGAGCCGGAGCGGGTGTACTGGTCGATGTTGGCGTCAAGCTTCTTGAGGTAATCGTAAACCTTCTGCTCGTCGCCCTTGTAGATGTAGCGGAGCGTGGTGATCACGTTATAGGCCGTGCCCGAGGTGTTCGGGTTGGCTACGCGTATCATGCCCTTGTACTCGGGCTTCAGGAGGTCGGCCCAGCTCTGCGGCGGCTTGATGCCGAGCTCAGCGGCGCGGACGGTATTAGTCACGAAGGTGAGCGGCCCCACGTACATGCCGACCCAGTAGCCGTCCTTGTCCTTGAATTCAGCCGGGGTCTTGCCGGCGGCCCTGGACTTGTAGGGCGTGGTCAGCCCCTTGTCCTTGGCCGTGATGTGATCGAGGCCGACGCCCCCGACCCAGATCGAGGCCTGGGGGTTGGCCCGCTCGGCTTCGAGGCGGGTGACTACCTCGCCGCCGGACAGGCGTACGAAGTTGACCTTGATCCCGGTCTCGGCCTCGAATTTCTCGAACAGGGCCTTGGCGAGCGGCTCCTCGAGCGTCGTATAGGCGCTGACCGATTGCTGGGCCGCGGCGAACGATACGACGAGCGCTAGGAGCGCTGATAGTACTACAGCACGCTTCATGATTCCTCCGTGCGCGGACATTACTGTCGCGCGGTGATTTTCTATAATTGTACGCGCATCTTGGTAGGGCGCGCAAATTAAATATGGTTGAAGAAAGCGGATTCTAGTTGGATTTTTCGGCATAGCCGCCGCGCTTGACCCTGCGAGCCGACAGGGCGTAGGATTCGGTGCTCGGGCGGTCGACTGGGCGACGCATCGAGAGCGTAGAACGGAGAGGCGATGGAAGGCGGCAAGTTCCACAGGAAGACCTTCGACCGGATCGATCCCGAGCGAAGGGCGATGATACTGCGCGTGGCCATGGCCGAGTTCGCGTCCAAGGGCTACTCGGCGACGGGCATCAACGAGCTGTCCCGCAAGGCCGGCATCTCGATCGGTTCGCTCTATTCGTATTTCGCGTCCAAGGAAGACCTGTTCCTCGCGGTCATAGACATGGGCTCGGACGCGCTCGAGCGGGAGCTGGCCGATATAGACCCATCGGCCGGCTTCTTCGCCGGCCTCGAGGCCATGCTGCGCAAGGCCAGGCACGCGGCCGACCGTTATCCCGAGCTCAACCAGATCTACCTGGACTCGACCACGCAGGGGCTGTCGACGTTGGCCGCCAGGCTGACGAACCGGCTCGAGGCGGTTACCGCGAGGCTGTACCGCCGGCTGTTCGCCGCCGGCCAGGCTTCCGGCGAGCTACGTCCCGATATAGACCCCGGGTATGCCGCCTTCTGCCTGGACAACCTGATCGTGATGCTGCAGTTCTCGTACTCGAGCGACTACTACCGCGACCGCATGCGCATCATGGTCGGCGTCGGCGACGACGAGGAGGTCGACGAGGACAAGCTCGTGTCCTGCGTCCTCGCGATGGCGCGCGGCGCGTTCGGCGCATTCCGATGAAGGCCCGGCCGGGCCAGCCGGGCCGCGAGCGCAACTACCTATTGACGCTAGCCTACGACGGCTCGGGCTTCTCCGGTTGGCAGCGGCTCGGCGGAGGCGCCCGTACCGTGCAGAAGACCCTCGAGGACGCCCTTTCGTCGATGCTGGGCGAGCGGATCAACGTGATAGGCGCCGGACGGACCGACGCCGGCGTGCACGCCGAGGGCCAGGCGGCCAACTTCAGGACCGTATCGGGCCTCGGTGCGGACGAACTCCGCTCCGCCCTGGACGGCGCGCTGCCTCCGGATCTGTGCTGCGTCTCCGTCCGCGAGGCCGTCCCCGAATTCCACGCCCGCTACCGGGCGGTGTCCAAGACCTACGCCTACCGTTTCCACGACGGCCCCATCCGCGACCCCTTCGAGGCGCGTTGGTCGCTGCACGTCGGCCGCCGGCTCGACGTGAGCGCGATGCGCGAGGCCTGCGCGGCTCTGGTCGGCGAGCGCGATTATAGCGCCCTGTCGAACGCCAAGGAGGACGCGCGCGGCTTCGTCCGGAACCTGTTCGAGGCGCGGGTCGAGCGCCGCGGCGATCTGGTCGAGGTCGGCTTCCGCGCCGACGGCTTCCTCTATAACCAAGCGCGCGTGATGGCCGCTTGCGCCATGGAGGCCGGTCTGGGGCGTATGCCGCCGGGCAGGCTCGCCGAACTCGTCGCGTCGAAGGATAGGAGCCGAGCCCCTGGCGCCCTCGGGGCCTACGGCTTGCGCCTGCTACGCGTCGAATATCGCGCCGATGACTTCTCGGGCCCGGGCTCCGGTCGCCCGGAGCCTCGCCGCCCGGATCGCGACGAGGGCCCGCCGCCTGGCCAGGCGCGGGTCCGATCCGACGGACTATCCTCGGGCCGGCCGTCGGGCGAGCCCGGCCGGGGAGATCGACGGCCGCGAGGCGGCGACGGACGCTCGCCGCGATCGCCTGAACCGCGCTGATCGCTCGCTGGCGCCCGGCGCTTCGGCGCCGGGCTTGATCGTCGCCCGGAAACGGCGCCCGAAGGGGAGCCGGAAGGGGAGCCGGAAGGGGAGCCGGAAACGGCGCCCGAAGGGGAGCCCGAAGGGGAGCCCGAAGGGGAGCCGGCCATCGCGGCCGCGAAGGACGCAGGCTCGGGACAGTCTATCCGTATCGTCGCTCCGTCGGACGGACGCTTGAGCTCGATCAGCGTCGCGTGCAGGGCTAGCCTGCCTATCGGGTCGCGGTGGGAGCCGTAGCGCTCGTCGCCGGCGACGGGGCAGCCTATCGCCGCCAGCTGGGCGCGGATCTGGTGCCTGCGCCCCGTCTCCAGGGACAGCTCGACGAGGCAGAGGCCGTCGCCCCGGGCCCGTACCCGGTAACGCGTAACGGCGCGCAGCGCCCCGCGCGTACCCGGCGGGACCTGCCTGACCCGATACGGATCGGCGTCCGACAGCCAGCTATCGAGTACACCGTCGTCGTTCGGCGGCGCGCCCTCGACGAGTGCCGTGTAGCGACGCTCGTCGACCGACTCGTTCCATGCCGACATCAGCGCGGCCTTGGCGCGGGCGTTCTTGGCGAACACGATGACGCCCGAGGTGTCGCGGTCGAGGCGGTGCACCACGGCCGCCCGACCCTTGGGGTTGCGCCTGCGTATGTGGGCCGTGACGACGTCGTAGAGGCTCTTGGACCGGGAGCCCTCGGGCGCTATGGTCGCTAGCCCGCAGGGCTTATCGACGGCTACCAGGTCGTCGTCCTCGTAGAGGAAAGCGACTCGGGGCCTGCCGCCAGGTGCGGTGGCTCGCGTCGCGGAGCCGCCCGCGGCTCGCGTCGGCCCGCCAGAGCCGGACCTCCGCCTGTCTTCGCTCACAGCGCCGCCTTGACGCCGGGCAACTCGCCTATGGCGGCGTAGGCGGCGTACAGCGATTCCTGATCATCGAAACGGACCCTACAGGCCAGCCTGCCGTACTTGGCTCCCTTGGCCGGTAGCTCGCGCGGCCGTTCGAGGGCCGCCCCCCGCTCGGTCAGCGTCCGTTCGAGGGCTAGCGTCAGCTCGTCCCTGCAATCGGCGAGGTAGATGACCCGCATCTCGAACTCGACCGGATACTCGACGCCCTCGACGCGCGTAGGCGTCCCCTGCGTATCGTCCATAGGGTTACTCTCCTTGATCATGTCCGGCTCGTTCCTTCCTTCTCGTACGACAGCACCTCCCGCTCGAGGGAGCGTCGGTACTCGAGCAGCTCGAGCAGGATCGGCTTGTCCTCGGCCGGCGTGTCGAGGTTGCCGAGTAGCGATTCGACCGTCTTGGAGAAGCCGGCCATGTCGACGGCGCCCTCGATGCGGGGGCAGAGCAGGCGGCCGGCGCAGAAGGATCGCCATCGGGCCGCCTCTCCGGGCGATAGGGCGCCTGGCCAGTTCCTGGCGAACATGCGCCTGACCAGCTGGGGCAGGCGCTCGTCGATGAACGGCATGCCGTAGGCCTGGGGCCGAGCCTCGGACGGGCCAAGCGTCGCTATGGCCTCGTGCACGGCCGCCATCGCGTCCTTGTCCTCGTCCCTGAAGAAGCCGCCCGAGTAGATGCGGTAGTCGGGGTCGCGCTCCATCGGCTCCGGCGCACGGGGCGCGAACACCGCGAGTAGCTTCTGGATCAGTTCCGGTTCTCGAGCCAGGCTCCCGGCCCGCTCGATCGCCAGGCCCCGGTCCAGCCCGAGCCGGTCCGCGGCCCCGGCGTCCATCGTCGCCAGCGGCGCCAGGTAGGGGCAGCGGCCCAGGCGGATGTCGACGAGGGGGATGCGTTCGCCGTCGGCCAGCTCGGACTTCCTGGAGAAGACCCGGCGGCGTATCTCGTCGACGGACAGGTCGACGAGCGGCGACGGGTCGAAGCGGAGGTCGATGGCGACGAGCCCATCCCGGCGGCCCGGCACCATGCCGACCGGCGCGACGATGGTCGTGCAGCCTTCCGGCCTCGTGTACTGGGCGGCGGTATGGACGAGGGGCTCGCGGTCGGCCAGATTGACGAGGGGCCGCAGCGAGTCTCGCGTGCGGTGGCGCCAGTACCATTCGTACAGCCGCGGCTGGGTGCGCTTGACCAGCCTCGTCAGGCCTATCGTCGCGCCGATGTCGTGGAACGCGTCATGGGCCGATTCGAGCGGCACGCCGTTGGCCTGGGCCAGGCCGACCAGCCTGAAGTCCGGCTTGCCGTCGGGGCCGTCCGGCCACGACATGCCGTCTGGACGGAGGTCTCTCGTCGCCCGGAACAGGTCGAGTACGTCCCAGCGCGTGTTGCCGTCGGCCCATTCGCGTTCGTACGGGTCGAAGAGGTTGCGGTAGAGCAGGTTGCGCACGAACTCGTCGTCGAAGCGCATCGAGTTATAGCCGGCTACGCAGGTGCCCGGGGCGAGCATCTCGGCGCGTATCGCCTTGGCGAACTCGTACTCGGGTATGCCCTCCTCGAGCGTCCTGCGAGGCGAGATGCGGTGGACGAGGCAGGAGTAGGGGCTCGGCAGGTAGTCCGGGGCTATGCGCTCGTAGAGGACGAGCCTATCGGATATCGGCTCGAGCTCGTCGTTCGTCCGGAGCCCGGCGAACTGCGCTATCCTGTCGTGCTTGGGGTCGAGGCCGAAGGTCTCGAGATCGTACCATAGAATGCTCGCGGCCATGGGGCGGAGTATACCCTAGGGCGCGCGGGCGAGTGAAGCGCGAAATAAACCTTGACAGCCCTGTCTGTAAATGATAACCCTTATCAATAGACTTGTTTCCGTGAATGGAGTACGCCTTGCGCGATGAGAGGGCCCTACTGGAGAAGTACCTACGGGATCGCGGCCTGAAAATGACCCGAGCGCGGGAGACCGTGCTCGACGCTTTCCTCGGCCTGGAATCCCACGTCAGCGTCGAGGCGGTCATCGAAGCCGCCCGGCGCCTCGACCCGGGCGTCGGCCAGGCGACCGTCTTCAGGACCGTCAAGCTGCTGGTCGACGCCGGGCTGGCCCGCGAGGCCTGTCACGACGACGGCAGCCGCCTGTTCGAGCACGCGTACAACCACGCCCATCACGACCACCTGACCTGCACGCGCTGCGGCGCCGTCGTGGAGTTCATCGACCCCGATATAGAGAGGTCCCAAGAGGCCGTCTATAGGCGCTACGGCTTCCGGTCCTCCGGCCACCGCCTGGAGCTGTACGGCGTCTGCCCCGACTGCGCCGCCAAGGACGCCGAGTAGCGCCGCGCCCCTCCTTAAAAGGCGCGGCGCTCCGTCTCCGGGGCGCCGCTGAAAGGAGGTAGAAACGTATCTTCGCCGCATCCCACGGGCCCGGGGGCCCGCGTATCGGATTAGCGCTTGTTCAGGTACTTGCGGATATCGAGGGCCACCGCCGCGATAATGATCGCTCCCTTGACTATCTGCTGCCAGTACGGGGACATGTTCACGAAGGTCAGGCCGTAGTTGATCACGCTGAAGATCAGCACGCCGACGAGCATGCCCGGTACGGTGCCGATGCCTCCGGAGGTCGATACGCCGCCGACCACGCAGGCCGCGATGGCGTCGAGCTCATAGCCGTTGCCGTAGTTGTTCGTCGCGCCGCCGGTGCGCGCGGCCTCCAGGGAACCTGCCAGGCCGTAGCAGATGCCGGCGATCGTGTAGGCTATGAGCAGGTTCTTCGTCACGTTGACGCCGGACACCTTGGCCGCCTCTGGATTGCCGCCGATGGCGTAGATGTTCTTGCCGAAGGTCGTCTTGTTGTGCAGCACCCAGACGACCAGCGCGATGCCGAGGGCTAT
>Ga0116157_10003391_pt1 | contig 15275 bp, 11 predicted proteins | sample AD_UKC048_MetaG_FD_89882 | JGI IMG/M metagenome (GOLD analysis project Ga0116157, IMG submission 89882) | Active sludge microbial communities of municipal wastewater-treating anaerobic digesters from USA - AD_UKC048_MetaG | ecosystem: Engineered > Bioreactor > Anaerobic > Digestate | place: USA...
GCAGGCCGATCAGGGCCGCCGGCAGCATCCAGGAGATCTCGGTACCGAACGAGGTGCCGAACATCCGGCCCAGGCCGGTCGAGCCGCCGAACCCGGCGTTGCCGCCGAACCCGCCGCCACCGCCGGCGGGTGCGCCGCCGCCGGTCGCGGTCGAGGCGGACCGGCCGAAGATCCGGGACAGGCCGTTATAGCCGATCGCCAGCTGCCACAACGAGTTGTCGGTGCTGCCGCCGATGTAGGGCCGGGAATCGGCCGGCCACAGCGAGACCAGCAGCACGTACCAGCCGGCCGACACGATCAGCGCGCCACCGGCGGCCAGCAGGTGCCAGATCCGCGTCCACAACCGGGACTGCCCGGCGACCAGGTAGGCCAGCGCGAACGCCGGCAGCACCAGCAGGCCCTGCAGCATCTTGGTCAGGAACGCGAACCCGAGGGCGACGCCGGCCAGCAGCAGCCAGCGCAGGGCGCTGCGGCCACGCTCGGTCTCCACGGCGCGGACGACGAAGTAGCCGGCCAGCGTCATCAGGAAGACCAGCAGCGCGTCCGGGTTGTTGAACCGGAACATCAGCGCGGCGACCGGGGTCACCGTGACCAGCGCGCCGGCGACCAGGCCGGCGGCGTCCCCGGACCAGCGGCGCACCGCCGCCCAGACCAGGGCGACGGTGCCCACCCCGAGCAGCGCCTGCGGGATCAGCATCGACCACGAGCTGAACCCGAAGATCCGGCCGGACAGGGCCATCAGCCAGATCGAGGCCGGCGGTTTGTCCACCGTGATCGCGTTGGACGAGTCCAGCGAGGCGAACAACCAGGCCTTGAGGTCCTGCGTTCCGGCCTTCACCGCCGCCGCGTAGAAGTCGTTGGCGTAGCCGGATGCGGACAGATTCCACAGGTAGAGCGCCGCGGTGACGGCGAGCAGGCCCCACAGCGCGGGGCGGGCCCACCGGGGGTCGTCGGCCGGGCCGAGGAACAGGCGACCCGCCCAACTGCGTGGATGCCCCGGGCGCGGCCCGTCGGCCGGGGTCGGGGGGAGCGGGGGTGGGGCCGCGGTGGCCGGGCCGTCGGTCAGGGTGGACATGGCTATTCCTCGATGGTCGTGACGGGGATGCGGGTCGGGGACGCGGCGGGCTCGGCGGCGCGGCGGAATACCCAGCTGCGCAGCAGGACGAACCGGACCGCGGTGGCCACCAGGTTGGCCAGCACAAGGACGGCGATCTCCACCGGCACGCTGGGCTGCGCAGTGATCGCGGTGAGCAGGGCCAGCGAACCGCTGGTGATGCCCAGCCCGAGCAAAAAGACGCCGAACCCTTGGAACTGGTGCCGGACGGCTCCGGTGCGGCCCTGGATGCCGAAGGTCAGCCGGCGGTTGGCGGCGGTGTTGGCCACGGCGGTGATGGCCAGGGCCAGGAAGTTGGCTGCCTGGGCGTCCACGCCCAGCCGGAACAGGAAGAACAGCACCAGGTAGGCCAGCGTGCTGGCGACGCCGATCGCCGCGAACCGGACGATCTGTTTGGTCATCCCGCTGGGCACCCCGGGGGTGGCCGGTTCCAGCGGCGCGCGGCCCAGCTGCTGGCGCACGTCGGCCAGCGGCAGCGAGCCGTTGGCCAGGGCCCGGCCCACCCGCCAAACGCCCCGCAGGTCGTCCTTGGCCGTCTGCGCGATGTCGACGCGGGAATCCGGGTCGTCGGTCCAGTCGACCGGCACCTCATGGATCCGCAGGCCCGACCGTTCGGCCAGCACCAGCAACTCGGTGTCGAAGAACCAGCCGGTGTCCTGAACCAGCGGCAGCAGCTGCTGGGCGACGTTGCGCCGGATCGCCTTGAACCCGCACTGGGCGTCGGAGAAGCGGGCCGCCAGGGTGCCCCGCAGGATCAGGTTGTAACAGCGAGAGATGAATTCCCGCTTGGGTCCTCGGATAACCCGGGACCCGCGGTGCAGTCGGGTGCCGATCGCCAGGTCCGAGTGGCCGGAGACCAGCGGCGCGACCAGCGGCAGCAGGGCGGACAGGTCGGTGGACAGGTCCACGTCCATGTAGACCAGGACGTCGGCGTCGGAGTCCAACCAGACCTGCTTGAGCGCTCGCCCGCGTCCCTTCTGGCCCAGATGGACCGCGCGCACCTGCGGGTGCTGCCGGGCCAGCTCGTCGGCGATGGCCGCCGTCCGGTCGGTGGAGGCGTTGTCCGCGATGGTGATCCGGAAACTCATCGGGACCTGGGAGCTCAGGTAGTCGTGCAGCCGCGCCACGCTGCGCGGCAGATCGAGTTCTTCGTTGTAGACGGGGACGACGACGTCCAGGGTCACCCGGGTCGACCGGGTACCGGGGGGCTCCGGCTCGCCGTCCGGGTCCAGATCCCCGGCCCAGCCATCGGTCAGCGTGAACGCACTCATGCCGATGACGGTGCGGCATCGACCTGGGAGGCCCTCCGGGTACGGCTGTGCGGTTGCTATGTCGGGGCCGGCCCGGTCACCCGATCCGGGCCGGCCCCGACGGTCAGGCCAGGACGTCCGGACGCAGCCGCTCGTCCAGCCAGGCGAAGGCGCGGGTGTCGAACAGTGTCCGGGCGGCGGCCTCGCAGTGGTCCCCGCCGCCCTCGGCCGCGGTGAAGGTGATCAGCTGCTTGTCCGGCACCGTCAGCGCCTCGAACGTCTGGGGTGCGCTGGCCCCGACGGCGTCGCCCTCGGCGTGGGTCACCAGGGTCGGGCAGGTGATGGTCTGCGCGTAGCCGTTGAGCCGGAAGTCCTTCATCGTGTCGAAGTAGGCCAGCGGGTCGGTCACGCCGTGCACGACGACGCCGCGGCGCATGCTCCAGCCGGCCGTGGGCTTCGCGGCCATGCCATCGAGGATCTGGGCCAGCGCGGCTCGCGCGTCCGCGTCCCCCGCCTCGTAGCCCTTGGCGATGGACTCCGGCAGCCGGGCGATCGCCCCCGCGTACATGTCGTAGGCGCCGGAGTCCGCGATCAGGGCGGCCAGCCGGTGTTCCTTGGCCGCCGCGCGCGGCCCGAGGAAGCCGCCCAGGGACAGGCCGGCCAGGGCGATCCGGTTCGGGTCGACATCGGGCCGGGCCAGCAGGAAATCGACCACCGGGGTGATCACCGCGTCCCAGTCCGGCCGCATCGGCAGACCCTGCTGGAGCAGGGCGGCACCCTGGCCGGGCCCGTCGAAGATCAGCACGTTGTACCCGCGGGCCAGCGCCGGCGCGGCGAAGTAGAAATAGCACTCCTCGCAGGTGCCGTCGTACCCGCCGAAACCGATGAGGGTGGCCCGGCGCACTCCGATCTCGTCGGCCGCGCGCAGGAAGTATCCGGGTAGCGTCGTGTCCTCGAACGGAATCTGCACGACCTCCACCGGGGTGTCCATCAGCGCGGCCGCCCGGCGGAACGCGGCGGTCTGCCGGGTATTGCTCAGGGCCATCCGCGGATCGACCGGCGTGCTGTACAGCATCGAGCCACCCGTGCGCAGGTAGGTGCAGGCCCGCAGGAACGCTTTAAGGGCGCTGATCCGGTGGCCGGCCGCCTCCTGCTGCTCGCCGAGCTCGAAAGTCCGCTCGCCCAGGGCGTTCCAGGCCTCGTACCAGGCGGTGAGGTCCGTTTCGTCGAGTCCCCGGACCGCCTGCACGACCTCGCCGAGGTCGGCCCCCTGATGGCTGGTCGCGCCCACCGCGCGGATCAGCTGGGCGTCGAGCAGATCGTCGTCGAGCAGCAGCTTGGTCATCGGAGGTCCCTCGTCTCGTGGCGTTCGGCCGGGTGCACGGATCTGATGGTCACGACCCTGCCACCGGCCACTGTCACGCGACTCTCATCGCGGTTCTCACGCCGGGCCGACCGCCAGCCGTCGTGCGAGTGCGGTGACAGTGCCGCCCGGCACGATCGGATCGGTCCGGGTCGACGCACCCCGACCCCACGACGGCGAGAGGGGCGATGCCCGTGTCCCAGCACTCCGATCCGACCCCGGGCGATGTCGATGTCGATGTCGATGCCGATGCCGATGCCGAACGCCGGGAGCGCCGGGCCGGTGAACGGGCGATCGAGCGGGCCGATCGGGCCCTGGACGCCGACGACGCCGGCACTGCCCGCCGCGAGTACCAGGCCGCGGCCGGCCATTTCCGGCGGGCGGCCGATCGGGCCCGGACGAGCGGCGACGAGGGCGCCCGGCGGGCCGACGAGGAAGCCGCGCTGCAGGCGCTGCGGGCGGCGCAGCCGATCGCGCCCGGTGCGCCGGCGGTATCGAGCGGTTAGGCGGCCAGGAATTCGACCAGGGATGCAAACGGCGGGCCGCCGGTCAGATCCAGTCCGGCGTGAAGCGCTCCGGGTCGCCCCGCCCGAGCCGTTCCCCGCTGGCCCAGTGCCGGTCGAACTCGGCCGGGTCCAGCCGCTGCCGCAGCTCGTCGAGCACCGCGGGGGTGAACTCGTGCCAGGGCCAGTCCCGACCCAACCGCCGGTTCAGGCCGGCCGAGGCCCCCAGGCAGCGGACGGCCGCCGGGAGGTCACCGGCGCCGAGGCGGATCGAGGCCCGGGTCTCGATGGTGTCGCTGACCGCCAGGGTGCCCATCCGGCGATGGGTCAGCAGCAGCTGGTCGGAATAGCCCAGGGCGACCTGCGGCTCACCCTGGGTCAGTGCCGTCACCGTCAGGGCGACGAGCGCGAACAGCGCGGCCAGGTCGTTGCCCGTCGTCTTGGCCGTCTGGAGCACCTCGCCGGCTTCGGCGATCCCGGCGGCCCGGTCGCCCGCGAAGGACCAGTTGGCGGCGCGGATGGCCCGGCAGGCCAGCTCCAGGTGGGGGAGGCCGGCCACGTGGCCGAACCGCAATCCCGCGTCCTGGTAGTCGGCGGCAATGTCCCACAGATCGCCGGTCCACGCGGCCACCGCCCCGATCCGCAGCGCCGAGGCCACCTGTGCGGTCGAGTCGGCCGGGGCGGACTCGAGCCGGGGCAGCGCGGAGCGCAGCAGCTCGGCCGCCGGGTCCCGGTGATGCTCCAGGGCCAGCACGGCGCCGGCGGCCACGTCGACCAGGGCGTCGTCAAGGGGGTGCCGCCCGCGCGGCCGGGCCCGCAGCCGCTCGACCCAGTGCGCGGCCTCGGTCAGCCGGCCCCGTTCGAACCAACCGCCGAGCAGGGCCAGCACCATGGACGGGGCGGTGCGATCCCCGCCGCGGTGCAGGGTCGAATCCAGGCTGGCCCGCAGCGTGGCGGCGTTGCCCTCCAGCCAGTCCAGGAACGCCGCCTGGCCCGCCCCGTCGACCGGTGCGGCGGCGATCCGTCCGTTGAGCCACCGGTCGCGGACCGCCTCGATGGCCGCGCGCTCGGCGTCGTCGAGCACGGACGCGGCATGGGCCCGGATCGGGGCCAGTTGGTGGAACGAGGACGCTCCGCGGGTCGGGCGGGCGGCGACCAGCAGTGACCGGTGCACCAGGCCACCGACCAGGCTCATGGCCCGATCGGCCCGGAGCGGGGCCAGGTCGCACAGGGCGGTGGCCACGTCCAGGGTGAACGGTCCGGGAATGACCGCCAGCCGGCGGTGCAGGACCTGCTCGTCGTGACGGGCCAGCCGGTAGCCCCAGTCGACGGTCTCCCGCAGCGAGGCCTGACGCGGGGGTCCGGTGCCTCGGCGGGCCAACTCGGCCGGATTGTGTTCCAGCGCCTCGACGATCTCGCTCAGTGCGAACGTGTCGGCCTGGGCGGCGGCGAGCTCGATCCCCAACGGCAGACCGCCGACCGCGAGGCAGATCCGGCGGACCAGCTCGCCGTCCGGATCGGCCGGGTCGGGCCCGGTGGTGCCGCCGGTGCGGGCCAGGAACAGTTCCTGGGCCGGGCCGGGAACGGCGCCGGCCGGCGCCACCGGCAGCGGGCCCAGCCGGTGCACGTACTCGCCGGGCAGCTCCAGGGGCTCGCGGCTGGTGGCCAGTACCCGGACCCGCGGACAGCGGTCGAGGATCTCCGGGACCACCTCGGCGCACGCGTCGATCAGCTGCTCGCAGTTGTCCAGGATCAGCAGGGCGTCCGCGTCGGCGAGCCGGGCGGTCACGACCTCGATCGGCCGCCGACCGGGTTGCCCGGCCGGTTCCAGGGTGCCGGCGATCGCGACGACGAGCAGGTCCCGGTCGCGGACCGGAGCCAGGTCGACGAAGTGCACACCGTCGGGGAATCGGGTGTCGGGGAATCGGGCGGCCGCATGGCCGACCTCCACGGCCAGTCGCGTCTTGCCGGCGCCACCCGGCCCGGCCAGGGTGACCAGCCGCACCTGGCCCAGCTCCCCGGTGAGGGTGGCCAGGTCGTCGTCGCGCCCGATCAGCGACGTGCGGCCGCGTGGCAGGTCGGACACGACGACGGTGGGTCGGGTGGCCGGCCGCAGGTCCAGCGCGGGGTCCTGCTCGAGGATGCGCCGGTGCAGCTCGCGCAACTCCCGGCCCGGATCGATGCCCAGTTCGTCGGCCAGCACCGCGCGGGCCCGGGTGAAGTCGGCCAACGCGTCGGCCGGCCGGCCGGCCCGGTACAGGCCGGCGATGCGCTGGGCCCACAGTCGTTCGCGCAGCGGATGCTCGGCCAGCAGCGGGTCGAGCTCGCCGATCGCGTCCTCCGGGCGGCCGAGGTCGAGAAGGGCCTGCACCCGCAGCTCGGCGATGTCGATGCGGGCGTCGACCAGCTGCTGACGGGCCGGCCCGAGCCAGCCGTGGTCGGTCAGGTCGGCGTAGGGCTCGCCCCGCCACCGGCTCAGCACCCCGGCCGAGCGCTCCAGCACCTGCTCCGATCGGCCGTCCGCGGCCCACCCGCGGATCTGCGGGGCGGCCGTCCGCAGCTCGGTGGAGTCGACCGCGTCGGGCGGCAGATCCAGCCGATACCCCAGGGTTTCGCGGCGCAGCAGCACCGGCGCGGCCCGGGCGGCCCGGCCCGGTTCGAGCTCCTTGCGCAGCCGCCAGATCACCGATTCGAGCAGCTGCGGCGCCCGTGGTGGGGCGTGGGGACCCCACACCGCCTCGACCAGCGCCGTGGTCCCGACCACCTCGCCGACCCGGTTGGCCAGCGGGCTCAGCGCCGCCGCCAGCCGGCCGGCGCCGAGGCCGACCGGCAATCCGTCTCGCTCCACGACGAGTGGGCCGAGATCCCGAATCTGCATCGGCCCAGGGTAGGAGGGTCGGCGGCGATCCGGCCGGGCGGTCGCCAAATCGTGCCCTCCGGCGGCGGGCGAGGGGGCCGCGCCGACGCCGCCCGGGGTCAGTGCCGGCGGTGGTCGACCCGGGCGGCCCGATGCCCGAACCGGGGTTTGCGGACCTCGCCGGTCTCGATCAGGCGCATCACCCGCTGCCGGTGGCCGGCCCAGGGTTCGAGCAGCTCGAGCATGCCGTCGTCGTCCACCGGGCGGCCGACCAGCGCCCACCCGACCAGGGCCGGCAGGTGGTAGTCGCCGACGCTGACGGTGTCCGGGTCGCCGTGCGCGCGCTGCACGATCTCGGCCGCGGTCCAGACGCCGATCCCGGTGACGGTGCGCAGGGCGCGGGTGACCGGCGGGCCGCCGCGGCCCCGCTCGATGGTGCGCTGCAGACCGTCGGCCACCCGGGTCGCCCGCAGCACCGTGGCCGCGCGACCCGGATCGACCCCGGCCCGGTGCCATTCCCAGGACGGGATCCGGCTCCAGTCCGCCGCCGACGGCGGCACCCGCATGCCGGCCGGGGCCGGCCCGGGGGCGGCCGATCCGAAGCGGGTCACCAGCTCCCGCCACGAGCGGCGGGCGTCGGCGCCGACCACCCGTTGCTCCAACACTGCGGGCACCAGCGCCTCGAAGACCAGCGTGGTGCGCGGGATCCGCAACCCGGGATGGGCGGTGCGGCTGCGCCGCAGCACCGGGTGGCCGTCGGTGTCCAGCGCGGACCAGTCGTCGTCCGCGCCGAGCAGTTCGGGCACCTGGTCGGTCGCCCACTCGGCCCCGGGACCCCAGGCCGTCGTGCGGATCTCGGGCCGCCGGTCGGTGGCCAGGTGGAGCGTGACCGGCCCGAGCGGGGTCAGTGACGTGCGCCAGATGCCGCCCGGCTCGAACCGCAGCGTCGGATCGTGACTGCCGCGGCGCAGCGGCCCGAGCACCTGCGCCGGCTCCACCGGATGCGGCGGGGTCCAGGTGCTCGCCACGGGCCCATCTCTCACCCGGCCACTGTGCCCCATAGCGGGCCATCGACGGCGCCGGCCCGGCTCATGGCTCCGTCACAGTCCACACAGCTTCCGGACAGCCGGCTGACGCACGCTCGGGGCTGGTCGGGCGATGACCGCCGGGACCGTGCATTCGAGTTGACCACCACCTTGGTGACGAAGGAGCAACGCATGACGCGCCACGACGGCGAGCAACCGGAACCGACCGCCCGGAACCAGCCCACCGATCAGCCCCTGGACCAGCCGGTCGATCCGGCCAACCATCACTCCGCTGACGTGACGGGTACCTGGGCCTACGTCTCCCCGTTCGCGACCTCACCCGAGTCCTACGGCCCCGGTCCGCGACCGGCGCCGGATGAGCCGACCGGCCAGTTCGGGGCGCCGGCGTCCGGGCCGGCCCCGACCGGGGCGCAGCCGGAATGGGGCACGCCGGTGTGGTCACCCCCGCCGTCGGTCGACCCGGCCAACTGGGGCGCGCCGCCGCCGGGCGGGCCGTCGGCCAGCCCGCCCCCGACCTGGGGTGCGCCGCCACCGGCCGGGGGTGAGACCGGGGGTCAGCAGGGCCCGTCCCGGTGGAAGCCCTGGCAGAAGATCGCCGCGGGCGGGGCGTTGGTCGCCGTCGTTGGGATCGGCGGGGTGGCGGCGGTGACGGCCGCCAACGCCTCCTCCAGCGACAGTTCCACCACCCAGGCCGGTTTCGGTGGCGGCATGCCCGGCTCGGGCGGGAGCGAGGGCAGCGGACGATCCGGCACCGAGCGGGGCGGGATGGCCGGCGTGGCCGCGCTGCTCAACGCCCTGCACGGCGACTTCGTCGTGTCCAGCGGCGACGGGACGCAGACGATGCGCCTGCAGAGCGGCGAGATCACCGAGCTGTCCGGCACGTCGATGACGGTCAAGAGCACGGACGGCTACACCTCGACCTACGCGATCGGGTCCGGGGTCGACGTGTCGGGGCTGGCCACCGGAACCACGGTGCGGGTCACCGGCACCGTCAACGGCGACACCGTCACGGCCACCTCGGTGCTGTCCGGAACCTCCGCCACCGGCGGGTTCGGCCAGAGCGAGCAGAGTGGTCAGAGTGGTCAGGGCGGGATGCCGGCCCCCGACGGGATGCAGCCCCCGGACGGGATGAGCCCGCCCAACGGCAGCGGGCAGGCGCCGCAGACCTCCTGAGCGGCCGAGCGGGTCAGAGCACCTTCGAGCCGTACATCTCGCCGAGCGGATCGGCGATCAGTTCGATCCGAGCGCCGTCGGGGTCCCGGAAGTACAGCGACACCTCGCTGTGTTCCACCAGGTCGACCCCGGCGGCGCTGAGCTTGTCCCGCAATCGATTCCACTTCTCCGGCGCGACGCTGATGGCGATGTGGTGCAGCCCGCCGAGCACCTCCTGGTAGGGGCCGACGTCCAGGCCGGGAAAGTCGAAGAACGCCAGCAGATTCCCGTTGCCGATGTCGAAGAAGAAGTGCGAGGAGCCGGCGTAGTCCCGGTTCTCGATCAGCTCGGTGAGCGGGAACTCCAACAGATCCTGGTAGAACCGGATGCTCTGCTCGACATCGCTGGACAGCAGCGCGGTGTGGTGCAACCCGCGGGCCGAGGACGGCGGCCGGCTCGCTGCCGGCTGCAGGTACTGCTCGCGCAGCACCGCCCGCCGCCGCTCGAAAGATTCTCGATCCCGGGTGCTGGCATCGCCGGTCATCGCTGAGCCTCCTCCTGCGCCGGACCGGCGGGTCCGCTCCGGACGCGGCCCCAGTATGACCCCGAGGGGGCCCGTCGATCAGCCCGTCGCGCCCGGCAGCCGGACCGTGAACACCGTCCGTCCCGGCCGGCTCTGCACGGTGACCGTGCCCCGGTGGGCGCCGACCACGGCGGCCACGATGGCCAGGCCCAGTCCGGTCGACCCGGCCCCCCGCGAGCGGGACGAGTCGCCGCGGACGAAGCGGTTGAAGATCTCCGGCTGCAGGGCGGCGGGGATGCCGGGCCCGTCGTCGGTCACGGTGATCACGGCCCAGGTCCCGCCCGGACCGGCCTCGGTGCGCAGGCCGCAGCGCACGGTGGAGCCGGCCGGAGTGTGCGTGCGGGCGTTGGCCAGCAGGTTGGTCAGCACCTGATGCAGCCGGGCGCCGTCGCCGATCACCGTGACCGGTTCCTCGGGCAGGTCCAGCTGCCAGCGATGGGTGGCGCCGGCGACCCGGGCGTCGGACACCGCGTCGATGATCAACATGCTCATGTCGACCTGGTCCGCGGACAGCGGCCGGCCGGAATCGAGCCGGGCCAACAACAGCAGGTCGTCCACCAGGGTGGACATCCGCGCCGACTCGGACTCCACCCGGCGCAGCGCGTGCCCGACGGTCTGGGCGTCGTGCTCGTCGCGGCGGGCCAGCTCGGCGTACCCGCGGATGGAGGCCAGCGGGGTGCGCAGCTCGTGCGAGGCGTCGGCGACGAACTGGCGGACCCGGGTCTCCGATTCCTGCCGGGACTTCAGGGCCCCGGAGACGTGTCCGAGCATCTGGTTGAGCGCGGCGCCCACCTGACCGACCTCGGTCCGGGTGTCGGTGTCCTGCTCCGGCACCCGCACCCCGAGATCGACCTCGCCGCGGTCCAGCGGCAGCGTGGTCACCTGGCGGGCGGTGGCCGCGACCCGGTCCAGCGGTCGTAGTGACCGCCGGACGATCCAGACCACCGCGAAGCCACCGGCGATCAGCGCCACCCCGGTGACGATCAGCAGGATCATGGCCAGCTGGAACAACGAGCCCTGCACCTGGGCGGTGGACAGCCCGCTGACCACCGTCACCCCGTTGCGGGTGGAGGCCTCGACCCGGTAGCTGCTGTCCAGACCGGGGATGGTCACGGTCTGCGGCGCGGCCGCGGGTGCGATCGAGAGCAGCACGGCGTCGGCGTCGGCCGACAGGGGCGTGCAGCCGGTGGACGACTTGGGGGTGACGGTCCAGGCGTTGACCACCTGCCCGTCGACGATCACGCCGGTGAGGCTGTAGGCGGACTGGCCGAAGCCGCCCGGTCCGCCGGGGCGGGAGGCGGCCGAGCAGGACGGCAGGGAGCCGGCCGATCGTTCGACCGGGCCGAAGACGAATTCATTGGCCGTCTGCAGCTGGGCGTCCAGCTGGCGCATCAGATACCGGCTCAGGAACAGCTCGGTGGTCACGCCGACGACGGCACAGACCACGACGATCAGCGCCATGATGCCGACCACCAGCTTGTTGCGCAGGGTCAGCGGGGGTCGGGGGCGCATCCAGCGCCGCCGACGGGTGGGTGACGCCGGGCCGGACCCGACGATCGGCTCGGTGGGGGCGGTGTCGGCCGGTCCGGCGGCCAGGAGAGTGCCGTTGGCCGCCTCAGGTCGCGGGCTTGAGGACATAACCGAAACCCCTCATGGTGTGGATCATCGGTTCCCGTCCGGCGTCGATCTTCTTGCGCAGGTAGGAAATGTAGAGCTCCACGATATTGGCCTGACCGCCGAAGTCGTAGTTCCAGACCCGATCCAGGATCTGCGCCTTGGACATGACCCGCTTGGGGTTGCGCATGAGGAATCGCAGCAGTTCGAACTCGGTCGCGGTCAGGCTGATCAGGTCGTCGCCCCGGCGGACCTCGCGGGAATCCTCGTCCAGCACCAGGTCGCCGACCACGATGGTGGACGAGTCGGTGGTCAGGGCCAGGTGGGAGCGGCGCAGCAGGGCCCGCAGCCGCAGCACCAGCTCCTCGATGGAGAACGGCTTGGTGACGTAGTCGTCGCCGCCCGCGGTCAGGCCGGCGATGCGGTCGCTGACGTCGTCCTTCGCGGTCAGGAACAGCACCGGCATGCGCTCGATGTCCGCGCGCAGCCGGCGCAGCACCTCCAGTCCGTCGATGTCGGGCAGCATGACGTCCAGCACGACCAGGTCGGGCCGGAAGTCACGGGCGGCGGCGATCGCGGACAGGCCGTCCGGCGCCGAGCGCACCTCCCAGCCCTCGTACCGCAGGGCCAGGCTGACCAGCTCCGAGAGCGACTGCTCGTCGTCGACGACCAGGACGCGGATGGGTCGCCCGTCCGGACCGCGCAGGGCGGCGCGGTCGGCCGGGACGGCGGTGCTGGACAGCGGGCTCGGTGCGGTCATGACTCAATGCTGGGTGCTCGCTGTGTGACTGGCCTAGGGCGATCCTGTGCCTTAGCTGTGCGGTCAGGCCCGGTAGACCTGACCGCCGCTGATCGTCACCGGCAGCTCGGCCAGCGGGCGCTGGGCCGGGCCCTTGATCACCGCTCCGGTGGTGACGTTGAACTCCGAGCCGTGGCACGGGCAGTTGCCGCTGGCCGCGATCGCGCACTGCTGGTGGGTACAGATCGCGGTGTGCGCGACGACGGTGTCGCCGGAGTAGGCCAGCAGGTACGGGTTGGACCCGTCGCCGACGACCAGGGCGCCCGCGGCCTGCACGTCGGCCACCGACGCCAGCGGCGTCCCGGTGGGGGCGGCGGCCTCGGCGGACGTGGCGGCGGAAGTGGCCGCGGAGCTCGCCGGCGCCGACGAGGTGGCGGCGGACGTGGTGGCCGCGCTCGATGAGGCCGCCGACGAGGCCTTGGAGCTGGTGGCGGCGGCGGTGGACGAGGCGGGCGTGGTCGCGGTCGAGGTGCCGCCCGAACAGGCGGCCGCGACGGCGAGCACGGCAGTGCCGGACGCCGCGAGCATGGCCCGGCGGGGCAGGGGACTGGCGGGCGGGTGCGACTCGGTCATGGGTGGCTTCCTCCGGTACGGCGGCGGGTGAGGCAGGTGGGTGGTGATGCGTGTCTGATCCTGACTGATCTTGATCAGATCCTGACCCATGGCTCACGTCGCTGAACCTGTGAAGGTTCAATGAGCCGTCGGCGTGCGCCCGCGGGCTGTGCCGGCGGTAGATCACAATTCGGCAACACCCTCCACGGGGCCGATGGGTGCCCGACTGAGGGCTGCTATACCGGTTCAGCTTGGAACGTGTTGCGACACAGCAAATTTCATGCCGAATGAGGTCACAGACCGGGGTTCGGTGGGCAGATTTTCGGGCGTGTCGCCGAGTTGCGATGCGGTTCGCAGAGGTTTCTGATCGCTGTCACAACGTCCATTCATGTCGGGCTCCGTCGGACACGGCCTCGGCTCCGCTCCATCCAAACCTCAGTGCAGAGGGGCACTCATGCGTCGAATGCTCAAGATCGGCCTCGCGTTGGCCGCCGTTCCACTCGTGATCTCCGCGTGTAGCAGCGGGAGCAGTTCATCAAGCACCACCAGCGCGGCCTCCTCGGCCGCGACCGGCGCCAGCTCGGCGGCCTCCGGTTCGGCCGCCGCGACCGGTGGCGGCGCGGCGGGCGGGGCCTCCACCCTCACTGTCTGGGCCGACAACTCGGCCAACACCGCCAAGGCCATCCAGCCGCTGTGCGAGAAGTGGGCGGCCGAAAACGGCGTCACCTGCGTCGTGCGCATGTTCAACGGCGGGACCGAGCTGCAGAACGCGCTGATCCAGGGCAACAGCACCGGTGACGTCCCGGACGTCTTCGAGGGCCCGCACGACCAGATCGGCCGGTTCCAGCAGAACGGCATTCTGGCCCCGGTCGACCTGGGCGCCAACACCGACAAGTTCATCCAGGCCGCCGTGCAGGGCGTCACCTACAACGGCGCCACCATGGGCGTGCCGTGGGCGATGGAGAACGTGGCCCTGCTGACCAACAAGGCCCTCTCGCCGACCTGCCCGGCCACCCTGGACGAGGCGGTGAGCAACGCCGAGGCGCTGATTGCCGCGGGCACCGTGCAGTCCGGCCTGGGCATCGGTATGCAGATCGGGGCGACCGGTGACGGTTACCACTGGCAGCCGCTGTTCAGCGCCGACGGTGGGTACGCGTTCAAGCAGAACGCCGACGGCACCTTCGACGCCAAGGACATGGGCATCGGCAGCGAAGGCGCGATCGCCGCGGCCAAGCGCCTGCAGGACCTGACCGCCAAGGGCATCTTCGGCGCCAACGTCAGCTTCGACATCGCCAAGGAAGCATTCACCACCGGCAAGTCGCCCTACTGGATCACCGGTCCCTGGGCGATTCCGGACGCCAAGGCGGCGCTGGGCGACAACCTGATGGTCTGCGCGATCCCGAACTGGGAAGGCAGCCAGTACAAGTCGCAGCCGTTCATCGGCGTGCGGGCCTTCTTCCAGCCGAACAACGCCAAGAACCCGGTGTTGGCCTCGACCTTCCTGTCCGACGAGGTCCAGACCACCGAGTTCATGGACGCCATGTTCGCGGTCGACCCGCGCCCGCCGGCATGGAAGGCCTCGTTCGAGACGGCTGCCGCCGACCCGATCATCAAGGCCTTCGGCGAGTACGGCCAGCAGGGCATCCCGATGCCGTCCATCCCGCAGATGTCCAACGTGTTCGAGGACTGGGGCCTGGCTGAGTTCCAGGTGGCCGGTGGCGCCGATCCGACGACCACCATGCAGAACGCCGCCACGTCGATCAATCAGCGCAACGCCAGCCTGAACTGACGTCGAACACACCGCGAGAGGATCGACGGCGACATGACCGACACCGCTCCGGCGGTCCAGGAAGAGCGGGAGGCTCCGGCCTCCCGCTCCCCGGGCGCCGGCAACCTGATCATCAAGATCATTCTGGTAGGGCTGATCGACGCCCTGCTGATCTACTGTCTGGCCCAGGCCTGGACGGCCGGGTGGTGGCCGGCGGTCGTGTTCTTCGCGATCGTGCTGATCGCCGTCAACGCGGTCTATTTCACCAAGGGCAACCTGCCCTTGAAGTACCTGATCCCCGGTCTGGTCTTCCTGATCGTCTACCAGCTGTTCATGATGCTGTTCACCGCCTACCTGTCGTTCACCAACTACGGCACGGGCCACCTGGACAGCAAGGACGCGGCGATCGTGGCCATCCAGGCCAGCAACGTGGTGCCGGTCGAGGGCGGCACCGAGTACGCCGTGGTGCCGATCGAGCAGAACGGCACCGTGTCCATGCTGGTCACCGATCCGGCGACCAACCAGGTCCGGATCGGCACCAATGAGGGACTGACCGAGGTCCCGGCCGGTGACGTGCAGCGCGACGGCGACCGGGTCACCGGGGTCAGCGGCTACCAGAGCCTGAATCTGGCCTCGCTCTCGGGCAATCCCGACCTCAAGGCGCAGTGGGATGC
>Ga0116157_10003397_pt1 | contig 15270 bp, 11 predicted proteins | sample AD_UKC048_MetaG_FD_89882 | JGI IMG/M metagenome (GOLD analysis project Ga0116157, IMG submission 89882) | Active sludge microbial communities of municipal wastewater-treating anaerobic digesters from USA - AD_UKC048_MetaG | ecosystem: Engineered > Bioreactor > Anaerobic > Digestate | place: USA...
CTTGAAAAGTCCCATCAGGAACAACATGACGCCTGACATGGCGGTGGCGATGACGAGGTTGCTGAGCCCGTAACGCTGCAGGATGCCGTACACGATTACGATAAACGCCCCGGCCGGGCCGCCAATCTGAACGCGGCTTCCGCCCAGTGCCGAGATCAGGAAGCCTGAAATGATGGCTGTGACAATGCCGGCTTCCGGCTTGAGCCCACTGGCCATGGCAAAAGCCATGGCCAGTGGCAACGCAACGATGCCCACTGTTGCGCCAGCACTGAGGTCGCGCGCGAACTTTTGTGTGGAATAGCCACGAAGGGCATCCACGAGATAGGGGCGAAACGGGGCAACGAGAGAGGTTGGGTTCAGATCAGGCATGGAGGCTTGAAAGCACCAGGTCAGTGCCCCCGGAGATCGTGCAGGATAGGCCTAATGACCAGAATCAGCAACACAATAGCGAGAGGAACAGTGGAGACGTAGCCGATAGTTTTGAAGCCAATTGCCCCAGCCAGTCCACCCGCAAAAAAGCTGAGGATCAGGATGGCGTGAATACGCAACTTACGCTGATTGGCGATTACCAGAGGTGCGTCTGTCAATCGGTTGACATACAGCAGTTTGCCGATTTCGATGCCCAGATCGGTAACCAGACCGGTGACGTGGGTGGTACGTATTTCAGCGTTGGATATCTTGGTGATGACAGCGTTTTGCAGCCCCATGATGAAACACAGGACAAGAACCGTCAAAGGCACAAAAAGGCCAGAAAGAAAATTAATGGCCGCGCCGAACAGTCCAAAAATGAGGAGCAGTGCAGCCTCAATCAACAAAGGCCGGCCATAAGCACTGCGCAGTTTGCGGCGCAGGCTCCAGTTAACCATCCAGGCTGTCGTCACGGCACCACCCATGAATGCAATCAGGGAAGCCAATCCCGCCAGCACCAGCCCAATCTGTCCCAGCACCAGATTGTCAGCAACGGAAGAAACCACGCCCGTCATGTGTGAGGTGTATTGGCCCACCGCCAGAAAACCACCTGCGTTGGTGGCGCCCGCAACAAAAGTGAGCGTAGCGCCCAGGCGGAGGTTGTTCTGAGGTGTCCGGTGGACGTCTGTCCACCCGCGTATCTGGGGAATCATGCTGGGGTCAAGCGCCAATCCGGTGTTCTTCCAAAGGACATCTCGTAAGGTCGCGAATTTGCAATGCGGGAGCCATGGGTTTATGGGAGTTTACGCTTGCCAACCCACACCTAACTACTGCGGGTTTGTACAGTACGGTCAGTTCTGCCATGATTGTGGTGTGGGCAAAACAGCTGGTGTAATGCTCTGGACTACGGGAAGAAAATCAAAAACCTGCCGGGGAACCCGGTCGAACAGTCAATGAAACATCTGGTCGAGTTTGTGCGCGCCACTGGCGTCCGGTGGCTATGGCCGCTTCTGGCAGGCGTGCTGGCGGCCAACATGGCGCTGGCTGTGCTCGCCTTTGCCAATGCGACCCCCGTGATCCAGGCTGTGGTTCTGACCATTGCCGCTACAACTGTCATTGGCACGGCGCTGCTGGTGAAGCTGCTTGCCCGAACTGCCCTCAGCCTTGAAGAAGCCCGCCAGGACGATGAAGCGGCTTACCTTCACCTGCGCGAAGCCATTGATGAAATGCCCGCCGCGATCGAACTGTTTGACGAACAGGACCGTGTTGTTGTCTACAACCGCCGGATGGAAGAGATGTACCCCCAGCTGGAAAAAAGCATGGTGCTGGGCCAAACCTTTGAAGAGCAATTGCGCGGTACTGCTCAGCCTGGCTGGCCCGAGGGAGCAACGCCTGTCGAGCAGGAAGCCTGGATCAATCAGCGCCTGAATGAACGTGGTGCCACCGACGGGCCCCAGTTGCAGCGTCTGCCAGATGGCGACTGGGCCTATCTGTACGAGACCCGTACCACCTCAGGGTGGGTAGCCACCGTGCGTGTGAATGTGACCGAAATGATTCGTCAGCGCGAAGCGCTGGATCTGGCGCGGCTGCAGGCCCGGGTAGCGGACATTCGTTTGCGCGAGGCCACCGATGCCATGCCAGCCGGACTGGAAATGTATGACACAGAGGGTCGGCTGGCGTTTTACAACCAGCAGCTGTTGCAGATGTACCCCGAGATGGCGCCGGCACTTGAGTTGGCTGTTGAGAAAGGGCACACCTATGAAGATCTGCTGCGTTTCAGCATCCGGACCGGGCTGGTGCCGGAAGCGCAAGGACGCGAGGACGAATACGTTGTTGAGGTGATGAACAGCCTGGGTATCAGCGACGAGCCCCGTGTGGTCGCTACGCCATCTGGACGCTGGCTTCACGTCTATGAAAAACGCACCCGCTCGGGCGGCGTGGTCAGTGTCCGGCTGGATGTGACGGCTTCCATCGAAGCTGGCAGGGCACTGGCGGATGCGAACGAGCAACTGGCCCGTCTGTCCACTACTGATGGCCTCACCGGTGTCGCAAATCGGCGCTTTTTTGACCTGAGCCTGAGCAGCGAATGGCAGCGCAGCACCCGTAACCGCGAGCCGCTGTCACTGCTGATGATTGATATTGATCACTTCAAGCTCTACAACGACCGGTACGGTCACCTCGCCGGTGACGAGTGTTTGCGCCGGGTGGCGCAGGTGCTGGACGACTGCATCCGGCGTTCTGGCGAGGTGGTGGCTCGCTACGGCGGCGAGGAATTTGCCGTGTTGCTGCCCGGCACAAACATTGAAGCGGCGGTGATGATCGCGCAGCGCTGCCTGGACGGCACCGTGCAGGCAAGCATTCCCCACGCCGACTCCCCCACGTCGCCGCGGCTCACCTTGAGCATTGGTGTGGCCACGCTGGTGCCGGTGCCAGGCAGTAACTCCACCACGCTGGTAGAGCATGCGGATATTGCGTTGTATGAGGCAAAACGCGCCGGCCGTGCGCGCCTGCAGCGTGCCAGCGCGGTGGCCTGACTCCCCGCCGGTCTCTCTGGCTCAGCGAACCCGCATGCCTGGCAACGCGCCGGGAGTGGGTTCCAGCACATAAATGCCGGGGTTGGCCTTTTCGTCACCATGGCTGGCGGCCAGCACCATGCCCTCAGACACGCCAAACTTCATTTTGCGCGGCGCGAGGTTGGCAACCAATACCGTGTGTTTGCCAATCAAGTCGACTGGTTTGTAGGCGCTGGCAATGCCGCTGAACACGGTGCGGGTTTTGCCTTCGCCCACATCGAGCGTCAGGCGTAGCAGCTTGGTGGAGCCTTCCACAGCCTCGCAGTTGACGATCTTCGCAATGCGCAGGTCGATCTTGGAAAAAACATCGATAGTGATCGTAGGGGCGATGTCCTCACCGCCTGGTGCTGCAGTTTCGATAGCTGGTTGCGCAGATTCGACGGGAGCTGGGGGCTCAAATAGTGCTTCAAGTTGCTTCTCTTCGACCCGCTGCATCAGGTGTTGATAGGCGCCGATTTGATGTCCCGCCATTAATGCTGCGGGATTGATCTGGTTGGCAGACATTTCACCCGGGGTTGTTAACAACAGATTGTCAGCTTCGCGCCACGTGAGGCTATCAATTTTGAGGAATTCTTCCACTTTTTCCGCAGTAGACGGCAAAACGCACTTCAAGCCCAAGGTAAGCAGTTTGAAAAGCAACAAACTGAACGAGCAAACTTTGTGCAGTTCCTCCGCGTTGTGTTGTGATTTTGCAAGATCCCAAGGTTTCTTGTCAGCTACATAAAAGTTGGCTGCATCTGCAAGAAGCATCAAGTTCTTGACAGCTTTGGAAAACTCGCGACGCTCGATGTCGGCCTTAACGCTTGGCAGCACATCAGCAAAGGTGCTGAGTAGCTGCACTTCATGCAATGAATTCTCATACCCACCAGCAAGGCGACCGTCAAATTTCTTCGAAATGAAACCCGCCGTCCGGCTCGCAATATTCACGTACTTGCCAATCAAATCCGCGTTCACCCGCGCCATGAAGTCATCCGCATTGAAGTCAATATCTTCATTGCGCGCCGATAGCTTTGCTGCCAGGTAATACCGCAGCCACTCCGGGTTCATGCCCAGGCTCAGGTACTTGAGCGGGTCCAGGCCGGTGCCGCGGCTCTTACTCATCTTCTCGCCGTTGTTCACGGTCAAGAAGCCGTGCACAAACACGTTATCTGGCGTCTTGCGACCACTAAAATGCAGCATCGCGGGCCAGAACAGCGTGTGAAACGTGACGATGTCTTTGCCGATGAAGTGGTACTGCTCCAGATCCGGGTTGGCCATGTACGCTGCGTAGTCCACGCCACGCCTGTCGAGCAGGTTTTTCAGTGACGCGAGGTAGCCCACCGGCGCGTCCAGCCAGACGTAAAAATACTTGCCTGGCGCATCAGGAATTTCGATGCCGAAGTAGGGGGCATCCCGAGAAATGTCCCAGTCACCCAGACCTTCGCTTTTCGAGCCATCGGGGTTGGTGCGAACAGTGAACCACTCCTTGATCTTGTTGGCTACTTCGGGTTGCAGCTTGCCATCTTGCGTCCACTTTTCCAGAAACGCTACACAGCGCGGATCGGACAGCTTGAAGAAATAGTGCTCGGAGCTTTTCAGCTCAGGTTTCACGCCTGAGAGTGCCGAGTAAGGGTTGATTAGGCTCGTGGGCGCATACACCGAGCCACACACTTCGCAGTTGTCGCCGTATTGGTCTTTAGCGTGACATTTTGGGCATTCGCCCTTGATGAAACGGTCTGGCAAAAACATGTTCTTCTCGGGATCGAAGAACTGCTCAATGGTTTTGCGCTCAATCAGCGAGCCGCCCTGGTTTTCAGGTAGGTCACGCAGGTCACGGTAAATCTGGCGGGCCAGATCGTGGTTTTCCGGCGCATCGGTGCTGTGCCAGTTGTCAAAATTGATGTGAAAGCCATCGAGATAGGGCTTTCGGCCTGCTGCAATGTCGGCCACAAACTGCTGTGGCGTTTTGCCAGCTTTTTCGGCCGCGATCATGATGGGTGCGCCGTGGGTGTCGTCCGCGCAAACGAAATCGACGTTCACGCCCTGCATCCGTTGATACCGCACCCAGATATCGGCCTGGATGTACTCCATGATGTGGCCGATATGGAAGTTGCCGTTGGCATAAGGCAGGGCGGTGGTGACGAAGAGTTGGCGTGGCATCAGGGGCAGCTTTCTGGATACAGCCCTCGATTTTAGTCGGGGCCCGTCGCTTGCCGGAGCTACTTCAGACCAAGCGGGCTGGATGCTTTGCTGCGTTCGCGTCCACCGGCCTGCGGCCTCCTCCTTGACCTCACTCCGCAATATACCCAGCCCACCTGATCGGGGCGGGTATTTCCCGGCCACTAAAAAGGAGCCTGTTCGCAGCAGAATATTTGGGGGCGAACGCCAAAGCGAGGTCAAGTAGGAGCAGAGGGCAAGGCCCTCAGGGGGGCCGAGCGGCGGCACTCCCGCCCAAATATTGTGCGGGTGCAGCTAAAGTGCCCCCCAGCTGGTATCAGGCGGCTTTTAAGCGGCCAGTCGCGCGATGCCGTTGGCCGCTTCGGTCAGGGCTTCAGCTTTCTTGCCATCACCCATGGCCACACCTTCAGCTCGCACAAAGCGCACGTCGGTGATGCCCAGGAAGCCGAACACGGTTTGCAGGTAACTTTCCTGGTGTTCCATGGCACGGCCTCCTTCGCTGGTGGAATACACACCGCCGCGGGTGGACGCCACGATCACGATCTTGCCGCCAGCCAGACCCTTGGGGCCGGTTTCGGTGTAAGTGAAGGTGCGACCAGCCTGGGCGATGCGGTCGATCCAGGCCTTGAGCTGGCTGGGGATGCTGAAGTTGTACAGCGGTGCACCCACTACCACCACATCTGCAGCCAGAAACTGACTTACCAGCGCCTCGGACACGGCGTTTTCACGCTTTTGTACGTCGCTCAGGTTGGAAGTGCCCGCAGGCATGCGAAAGCCCAGGGATTCTGCGGACAGGTGGGTTGGGGTGTCTAGGGCCAGGTCCAGATATTCCACGGTGGTGCCGGGGTGGCTGGTCACCCATTGGGCAGCAATGTCGCGCGTCAGCTGGCGGGAAACGGAGTTGTTGCTCAGGATGCTGGAGTCGATTTGCAAGAGTTTCATGGTCAGTCTTTCATGTGTATTGACAGTGAAAGAATTGTGAGGATGACGCTAATTTTTGATAAGTAGGGAAAAATGCGTTATATTGTCCTGTAAATGAGACAATAAAAACCAAAAGGAGTCTCCAAATGCAGGACATGAACGACATGCTTTACTTCGCCGAAGTGGTGGAGCGGGGCGGTTTTACGGCCGCCGGGCGGCATCTGGGCATTCCCAAGTCCAAGCTCTCGCGCCGGGTGGGCGAACTGGAAACCCGGCTGGGCGTGCGACTGTTGCAGCGCACCACTCGCAAACTGTCGCTGACCGAAGTGGGAGAGGTTTATTTACGCCATTGCGCCGCTATGCGCGACGCTGCCGATGCCGCCGCTGAGGCCGTGGAGCAGGCCCAGACCGAGCCGCGCGGAACCATTCGCGTGGCCTGCCCGGTGACGCTGGCGCAGTCCACCATAGGGCCGATCATGGGCGCTTTTCTGGCGCGCTACCCCTTGGTGCGGGTGGATTTGCGTGTGAGCAACCGCGTGGTGGACCTGGTAGAAGAGGGCGTGGACGTCGCTTTGCGGGTGCGGGCCACGCTGGAAGATAGTGGCAGTCTGGTGGTCAAAAACCTGGGTTTGACACAAACCTTTCTGGTGGCCAGCCCGGCCTTGCTGGCGCGCCAGGGGCAACCCGCATCGCCGCAAGACCTGGCGCGGCTGGATTCGGTCAGCATGTCGGCCGTGGACGGCAAGGCCACGTGGAATCTGCAGGGGCCGAACGGCGCACTATATGCGCTGACACACCAACCCCGCTACGTGGCCGACGACTTGTTGACGCTGAAATTTGCCGTGGTCTGTGGCTCTGGCATGTGCGTGCTGCCCGACTACATGTGCCGCGAAGAAATGCAGGATGGTCGGCTGGTGTTGGTGCTGGGGGGCTGGGCGCCACCGCAGGGGGTGTTTCACGCTGTCTATCCCTCACGCCGGGGTATGGTGCCCGCTGTAAGGCGCTTTCTGGATTTTCTGGCGGAGTACACCAACGGCGAAGGGTTGCCCAGGGTACCGAAAGCCGGTTATACGCCCAAACGCTAGACTATCGGCCTCAGGAGTAATCAATGACCGTGACAACGCAGACGCTGATGGACGCACTCAAAAGCGTCGTCGATCCCAATACTGGCCGTGACTTTGTATCAAGCAAATCCATCAGGAATTTGACCGTCACTGAAGGCGATGTTGCCTTTGACGTGGAGTTGGGCTACCCCGCGAAGAGCCAGATTCCGGGGTTCCGCAAGGCCTTGATTGCCGCTGCAAAGGGAGTGCCTGGCGTGGACAACGTCTCGGTCAACGTGACGATGAAGATCATCCCGCACTCAGTGCAGCGCGGTATCCAACTGCTGCCCAATGTGAAGAACATCGTGGCTGTCGCATCCGGTAAAGGCGGTGTGGGCAAAAGCACCACTGCTGTCAATCTGGCGCTGGCGCTGGCTGCCGAGGGTGCCAGCGTGGGCATTCTGGACGCTGACATTTATGGCCCCAGCATACCCATGATGATGGGCGTTGAAGGTCGTCCGGAATCGGATGATGGCAAGACGATGGACCCGCTTGAAAATTATGGCGTGCAGGTCATGTCGATTGGTTTTCTGGTGGCACAGGATGAAGCCATGATCTGGCGCGGTCCTATGGCCACGCAGGCGCTGGAACAATTGTTGCGCCAGACCAACTGGAGAGATCTGGATTACCTTGTTGTGGACATGCCTCCCGGCACCGGCGACATTCAGCTGACATTGAGCCAGCGCGTTCCCATGACCGGCGCGGTCATCGTTACCACGCCGCAGGACATTGCGCTGCTGGATGCCAAGAAAGGCATCAAGATGTTCGAAAAGGTCGGTGTGCCGATTCTGGGCGTCGTCGAAAACATGGCGGTTCATGTGTGCAGCAACTGTGGTCACGTGGAACACATCTTTGGCTCGGATGGTGGCAAGAACATGGCCGCCGAGTACAAGATGGACTATCTTGGTGCCTTGCCGCTGAACATGCAGATTCGCCTGCAGGCTGACAGTGGCAAGCCCACCGTGGTGGCCGATCCCGATGGTGATGTTGCCGTTATCTACAAGGCGGTTGCCCGTCAGGTGGCGTTATCGATTGCGGCCAAGAACAAGGATTTTTCCTCTAAGTTCCCATCCATCAAGATATCCAAAGATACTTGAGACTCTGACGCCGTCTGCCGCGCATGAACCTGCTGAGCTCGCTGAAATACCTGGTTGCGCTCCACGAGCACAAGCACTTCGGTCGTGCAGCTCAGGCCTGCCACATTACGCAACCCGCGCTCTCCAATGCACTTCGTGCACTGGAGGCTGAGTTCAATGTGGTCATCGTCAAGCGCGACCGCACCTACGCCGGCCTTACACCCGAGGGCGAACGGGTGCTGGCCACGGCGCACTTCATGCTGCATGAGCACACCTTGCTGCAGCAGGAACTCAGCAGCGATACAAATCTTCCCCGCGGCGGAATGTGTATTGGTGCCGTACCTACTGCCATGCCTATCGCCGCACGTTTTGCAGCCATGCTGCAGGCCAAGCACCCGGGTATCCTGCCTTCTGTGCTGTCCCTCAGTTCCGCTGATCTGGAAAAAGGACTGGGGGACCTGTCCATCGATCTGGCGCTGGGTTACACCGAGCGGATGGATCTGCAGGGTACGCGGTTGAAGGCCTGGCCGCAGTACACAGAGCACTATTTTGTCCTGCGCCGAGCTGCTCAGCCTCACCCTGATGGTTTGCAGATCGGTCCCAAAATGCTCTGGAAAGATGCCGCCAAATTGTCTCTTTGCCTTCTCACGCCGGACATGCACAACCGGATGATCGTGGACGCCGCTTTCACCGCGGCAGGCGTGCCGGCTAAACCGGTGATCGAAACCAACTCCATCCTGACCATGGCCCTCAGCGTGGTGGCGGGAAAGGTTTGCAGCGTGATGCCCGGGGCGCTGGTAGGTGTTGTACGGGGGTACCGGGAACTGGAAGCGCTGCCGCTTACAGGCCCCGAAATACGCACTGCTGTTGGCTTCATGTCTCATTCGGCTGCCCGGCCATCGCGTGCCCTGGAAGCCGCGTTGACGCTCGCACAAGACAGCGCGTGGTTACGGCATGCGGCAGCGCACAGCGGATTGCTGGTTGCCTGACAAAACTAAATGCTGCGACGCAGCATTTAGTTTTCTGATCAGCTCATGTTCCAAATCAATTTGACCGGGTGTTAAAAGGCGCCAGATACTCAGGCACTTAAGTTTGCCTGTACATATCTCCTTATATGACCGTATCCAGTCCTCCCTCAGACATCAAAACCGTGGCCCTTGGCTCCGTGGACGACATGCGTGAGCGCATTCGCCGAAAGAGCAAGCTCAAGGGACGTCAGGCAGACGACATGTCCGTTCAGGAAGTTCGCGCACTGATTGGCGCGGCACCACACCGGCGCGATTTGCTGATTGAGCATCTGCACCGGTTGAACGATACGTACCGCTGTTTGCACGACCGTCATCTGGTGGCACTGGCCAAAGAGATGAACGTCCCAATGGCCGAAGTGTTTGAAGTTGCTACCTTTTACCATCACTTCGAAGTGGTGAAGGGTGATGACAAGGCTCCTGGCATGACCGTGCGGGTGTGTGATGGATTGAGCTGTGAAATGGCGGGCGCCCAAGACTTGCTGGCGCGTCTGCCAGCCATGCTGGGCAGCTCTGATGTGCGGGTTATTTCCGCCCCTTGCCTTGGGCGTTGTGAGCAGGCGCCGGTGGCTGTAGTGCACCAGAGGCCAGTTCCCCTGGCTACGCTGGAGAGCGTTATTGCTGTGGTGAATTCGGCCTCAGCCCTCCATCCATATGCACCGGAAGCTATAAAATTTGTAGCTTCCGATCATGCAGAAAAAAGTGTCTCACCGGTGCCTCATGCAATTGAGATATCCCCTGGCTACACGGGTTACGACACCTACCGGGCGAATGGTGGTTACTCACTTGCTGCTGCGTTGGTGAATGGTGAGCATGAGGTCGAGAGTGTCATTAAGGCCATGGAGGACTCGGGTTTGCGTGGCTTGGGTGGAGCCGGCTTTCCAGCCGGACGCAAATGGCGCATCGTGCGTGACCAGCCCGCACCACGGGTGATGGCGGTGAACATTGACGAAGGTGAACCTGGAACGTTCAAGGACCGAACCTATCTGGAGCGTGATCCACATCGTTTTCTGGAGGGGTTGCTGATAGCCGCCCAAGTGGTGGGCATCGATGCCTGCTACGTATATTTGCGCGACGAATACCATGGTTGCCGCGCAATTCTGGAGACCGAACTGGTCAAGCTGAAAGCCAACCCACCGTGCAACCTGCCTGCCATCGAACTGCGCAGGGGGGCCGGGGCCTATATCTGCGGCGAAGAGTCCGCCATGATCGAAAGCATTGAAGGCAAACGCGGTGAGCCCCGCATGCGACCGCCCTACATCGCTCAGGTGGGCCTGTTTGGTCGACCCACGCTGGAGCACAACTTTGAAACCCTTTATTGGGTGCGTGATATTGTCGAAAAAGGTGCCGGCTGGTTCAGCGGCTATGGTCGCAATGGCCGCAAAGGCCTGCGCAGTTTCAGCGTCAGTGGTCGGGTGAAGCATCCCGGTGTGAAGCTGGCCCCGGCGGGCATCACGCTGCTGGAACTCATTGACGAATATTGTGGCGGCATGCTGGATGGCCACACGCTCTACGCTTACCTGCCGGGCGGGGCTTCGGGAGGCATTTTCCCGGCTAGCCATGCCAATGTGCCGCTGGACTTTGACACGCTGCAGCCCCACGGCGGTTTTATCGGGTCCGCCGCAGTCATTGTGCTGGGCCAACATGACAAAGCCCGCGATGCAGCGCTGAACATGATGCGATTTTTTGCGCACGAGAGTTGTGGCCAGTGCACGCCATGTCGCGTGGGTACTGCGAAAGCGGCGAAGCTGATGGAAGCTCCGGTGTGGGACAACACCACGCTAGAAGACCTAAATGTGGTCATGACCGACGCGTCTATCTGCGGTTTGGGGCAGGCTGCGCCTAACCCGGTGCGTTGTGTCCAGAAGTACTTTCCCCAGGAGATCGTTTAAATGAACGCACCCACCAAACTGGCCGAAGTCACGCTTCAAACAGTTGAGTTCAAGCTCGATCAAAAAACCATCCATGCCTTCGAGGGCGAAACCATCCTCAAGGCGGCCAAGCGCCACGGTATCGATATCCCCCACCTTTGCTACAAAGATGGCTACAGGGCCGATGGCAATTGCCGTGCGTGCGTGGTGGAGATCAAAGGTGAGCGCACGCTGGCACCAAGTTGCTGCCGCAGCGCCACGGCCGGCATGGAGGTACAGGCCAACAGCGAACGCGCTGTCAAAAGCCAGAAGATGGTGCTGGAGATGTTGCTCTCTGACATGCCCGACACTGGCTACAAATGGAGTGAAACTGATGAATCTCAGCAGCACGGCGAACTCAGCGACTGGGCTGCGCGCATGGATGTGTCGGTTCGTCCGGAACTGAAAGCACTGCGTCGCGAGCAGCCCAAATCGGACGTTTCCCACCCGGCGATGGCCGTTAATCTGGATGCCTGCATCCAGTGCAACCGCTGTGTTCGAGCCTGCCGCGAAGAGCAGGTCAATGATGTGATCGGCTACGCCATGCGTGGCTCCCACAGCGAGATCGTTTTTGACCTGAATGACCCCATGGGCGACAGCACGTGTGTGGCCTGCGGCGAGTGCGTGCAAGCCTGCCCAACTGGCGCGTTGATGCCCAAGACGCAGGTGGGCTCGCAGGTGGTGGACAAAAAGGTGGATTCGGTCTGCCCATTCTGTGGCGTCGGCTGCTTGGTGACCTACAACGTCAAGGACAACATCATCGTAAGTGTGGACGGTCGCGACGGTCCAGCCAACCACAATCGCCTGTGTGTCAAAGGACGTTTTGGCTTCGACTACGCACACAGTCCCCAACGCCTGACTGTTCCGTTGATTCGCAAGGCCGGCGTCGCCAAAGACCCCGAAGCTCTGCAGCATTTAAATAGGGACACAGCTGACTGGTCTTCCGTGTTCCGTGAAGCCACGTGGGAAGAGGCGCTGGCATTGAGCGCTGATACGCTCAAGAACCTGCGTGATACGCATGGCAAGAAATCTCTGGCTGGATTTGGTTCGGCCAAAGGCAGCAATGAAGAAGCGTATTTGTTCCAGAAGCTGGTGCGCACCGGGTTTGGTTCTAACAATGTGGATCACTGCACCCGGCTGTGTCATGCGTCCAGCGTGGCAGCATTACTGGAGGGCGTGGGTTCAGCCGCAGTCAGCAATCAGGTGAACGACGTTGAACATTCAGACCTGATTTTTGTCATTGGCTCCAACCCTACAGCTAACCACCCTGTTGCGGCCACATGGATGAAGAATGCTGCAAAAAAGGGGGCCAGAATCGTGCTGGCAGACCCGCGTGGCACCGAGATCAGCAAGCATGCCTGGCGCACACTGCAGTTCAAGGCGGATACCGATGTGGCCATGCTCAATGCGCTGATTCACACTGTCATTGAAGAGGGTCTGACGGATGAAGAATTCATCCGGACGCGTGCCCGTAACTTCGAAGCTTTGAAAGAAAACGTCAAGTCCTATAGCCCCGAGGCGATGGAGCCTATCTGTGGCATACCGGCCCAGACCTTGCGTGAAGTAGCTCGGGAATTCGCCAAGGCCAAAGGCGCAATGGTTTTGTGGGGTATGGGTGTGAGTCAGCACGTTCACGGCACCGATAATGCCCGCTGCCTGATTGCACTCGTTACTGTTACCGGCCAGATTGGAAAACCGGGCTCTGGTCTGCATCCGCTACGAGGCCAGAACAATGTGCAGGGTGCCAGTGACGCCGGCCTTATTCCGATGATGTACCCCAACTACCAGCGCGTCACTAACAAGGCCGCGCACGATTGGTTCGAGAACTTCTGGGGCATGAAGCTGGATGACCAGCCCGGCTACACCGTGGTGGAAATCATGCACAAAGCGCTGGCGCCTGATAGCGATCCGCACAAGATCCGCGGTATGTACGTGATGGGTGAAAACCCGGCAATGAGTGATCCCGATCTGAACCATGCACGTCATGCTCTTGCATCGCTGGAGCATCTGGTCGTGCAGGATATTTTCATGACCGAAACTGCTTGGCTGGCTGATGTGGTGCTACCCGCTACTGCCTGGCCTGAAAAGACCGGCACGGTGAGCAATACTGATCGCATGGTGCAACTGGGCAAGCAGGCCATCGACCCCCCGGGGCAGGCCAAGCCGGACCTTTGGATCATCCAGCAACTGGCCAATCGCATGGGTTTGTCCTGGAATTACCAAGGTGAACACAGTGGTGTCGCCGCTGTTTATGAGGAAATGCGCCAAGCCATGCATGCCGCCATTTCGGGCATCACCTGGGAGCGGCTGCAGCGCGAATCCAGTGTGACCTATCCCTGCCTGAGTGCTGATGATCCCGGTGCGCCAACTGTTTTCATCGACAGCTTTGCTACCGATGATGGCCGTGTGCACCTGGTGCCGGCTGACATCATTCCGGCGAATGAGCGGCCCGATGCCGACTTCCCGTTTGTGCTGATCACTGGCCGCCAACTGGAGCACTGGCACACCGGCAGCATGACACGCCGTGCCACCGTGCTTGATGCCATTGAGCCGATGGCGACCGCCTCTATGTGCGGTGCTGATTTGCAGACGCTTGGCCTGCAGGCGGGTGATGTGATCACCGTTCAGTCTCGCCGGGGTGAAGTTGCGATCCACGTCCGGCGTGACGATGGCACCCCCAAAGGGGCTGTGTTTGTGCCGTTCGCTTACTACGAAGCTGCAGCCAATTTGATGACCAATGCAGCTCTGGACCCGGTTGGAAAAATTCCTGAGTTCAAATACTGTGCTGTCGCCATTCGGCGAGGCGGTGTTCCTGCGGCGGTGAGCGGCTACTGATCGAAGCCCAGGGGCTACAAAAGGTCATTGGGGGCGTTCCTGCCGTCGATCCGTTACATTGCGGGTTGCCATGCATTCTCAACGTCCCCACATCAAGGTTGCAGTTGTCATGCGCCGTGAGCGCATCGATGGCCCTATGAGTCGTTGGCAGAGTTGGCGCTGGGTGCTCGAAGATGTGGTCATGCAGGAGGAAGGCTTTGGCTCTTTGCCTCGCCTCCTGCTCAAAAACACCAATTGTGAGCGCTGGCTCCACCCGGACTTTTCGGTGGAGTTGTTCAAAGACGATGCGGAAGGGTATTACCTCAATGCCACCACGGCGGCCCCTTGCTGGTTTGTTTTGTGGCGCATGGAGGAAGAGGCTGCCGCTGTTGAAGAGCCCGCGGCCCGCCCGGTGATGGTGAGCCTGAGCTATTACGACGCTGGCCGCTGGCTGGACGCGCAGGAAACCGTCGAGCAAGTTGCTCTCCCGAATGACGTTGTCGCCTGGCTCAAGGCCTTTGTGGATGAACACCATGTGCTGGAGCCCCGCCATCGCAAACGTCCAGAGAGTTTTCGGTCACTGACAGACCGGTTTGGGAATCCGGCGTCTATTTCAACCGAAAAGCCCGGGGGTCGGGGCCATGGCTGACGGATTCCTGGGGCGTTGGTCGCAACGCAAACAGGCGGTACGCGAGGGCAAGCCACCGGTAGAGCCTGCATTAACTGAATCTGCTCCTGAAGCAAAGTTGCCGGAAAAGGCGGCAGATGTCGCTGTGGTTGGCAACGCGGAAGTCCCCGAGGTTGTTGCGAAAGCACCCCCACCAACCCTGAATGAGGCAAATCAGCTGCACGCCGATTCTGACTTCCGGCCTTTCATTGCACGGGATGTTGCTCCCGAAGTCCGCAATGCAGCCATGAAGAAACTGTTTGCTGATCCACATTACAACGTGATGGACCGGCTGGACACCTATATCGACGATTACTCTCAGCCCGATCCTTTGCCGCTGAGCATGCTTCGGCAAATGGCGAGCGCAAAGTTTTTGAACCTGTTTGAAGACGAACCGGAAACTTCACCCCCCCGCGAAGACCCTGACGATCACCTGATGCAATCCGTGGCACAGTCAGTCCCGGCCCCCATGCCCCAAGGCATTTCCCCCGACCCCACAATTGAACATGACAACACTGATCTGCGATTGCAACCAAACGATGCCGCTCGATCCCCAAGCGCTGGGAGCGGCGCTGAATGAAAAGTTACACCTGCATTCTGCGTTGTGCCGCCGCGA
>Ga0116157_10003401_pt1 | contig 15260 bp, 13 predicted proteins | sample AD_UKC048_MetaG_FD_89882 | JGI IMG/M metagenome (GOLD analysis project Ga0116157, IMG submission 89882) | Active sludge microbial communities of municipal wastewater-treating anaerobic digesters from USA - AD_UKC048_MetaG | ecosystem: Engineered > Bioreactor > Anaerobic > Digestate | place: USA...
CATCCACAACACGCATTTTAAAAGCCATGCTGTAACGGTTTACCGGTTTTTTGTCATCCATTTTTCTGTCTCCTTCAAGTACAGGATGGTGTCAACTTTTTTAGGACGCGACATTGCCCTCACTATCAATACGGGATCAATACGGGATCATTACGGGTGAAATCCGTAATGATCCCGTATTGATCCCGTATTGATCGCAAGGGGGAAGAGGGTCTGAAGATAGTAATGGTTTGTAAGAGAAACAGTTAGCGATATTGGCTGTGTTCCCGGTGAAATATGGATAGGATCGGCCCCCCGGCTGAGGGAGGAAATTGCTTGACGAATCGGCAGTATCCTAAGATTATGATTTAACAAAGAAAAACGATAGGTGGATGCCCATGCGCCAGATCATCATCGCCGGCAATTGGAAGATGAACAAAAATGCCAGTGAGACGCAGGAATTCTGCGCCGAATTGGCACAATATCTGAAAACCCACAGTGTAAAAGACGTTTTGCCGCTGATCGCGCCAGTTTTTCCTTTTTTGGCGAAGGCTGCCGACCTTCTGGCCAAACTGCCGGCCGCCGTGGCCGCGCAGGACGTGAGCGCGTACGAATCCGGCGCTTATACCGGCGAAGTTTCCGCCACGCAACTGGGATCTATTGGCCTTAATTATTGCATTATCGGGCATTCCGAGCGCCGCCAATACCACCACGAAACTGACGCCCTGGTCCGTTCCAAACTGTTGCAACTGCGCGAGCAGGACATAATCCCGATCGTCTGCCTGGGCGAAACGCTGGAGCAGCGCGAAGCCGGAGAGACCGAAAAGGTCGTTGTCACGCAGTTGGAAGGCTGTTTCCGCGACATCGAATTGAAAAGCGGTTCCGAGATCGTCATCGCTTATGAGCCCGTCTGGGCCATCGGCACCGGCCGGACCGCGACTTCGCTGCAGGCGCAGGAAGTCCACGCCATCATCCGCAACTGGCTGAAACAACGCTACGGCGTGGAAATTTCCGGGATAATTTCCATCCTTTACGGCGGCAGCGTCAAGCCGGACAACATCGCCGGACTGCTGCGCCAGCCGGACATCGACGGCGGGCTGATCGGCGGCGCCTCGCTGAAAATCGCCGATTTTTGCCAGATGATCGACACCGCGGTGGACGTCGCCCGGGAAAAACGGCCCACTCCCTAGCCGGGTGAAGCCGATCCATACAGATTCGATAACGGAGCATAAATGATTGACATCAAATACATCCGCGCCAATCCAGAAGAGATCCGCGCGGCGATCAAAAACAAAAACGAAAAGGCCGATCTCGACGCCCTGCTGGAAACCGACGAGCTGCGGCGCAAACTGCAATTCGATTTTGACAACCTCAAAGCCCGTCAAAACCAGGTTTCGCAGACCATTGCCCAGTTGAAGAAAAGCGGCGGCGACGCTTCCGAACTGTTACGCGAAATGGGCAGCGCGGCGGAACAGATCAAGTCCGTAAACGCGCAATTGGGCGAGGCCAACGCGCATCTGGACAAACTGTTGCTCACCATTCCGAACATCCCCCACGCCAGCACTCCCATCGGCTCCGACGAAAGCTGCAACAAGGAAATCAAAGTCTGGGGCGCCAAGCCGGATTTCGCTTTCGAGCCCGTAGACCATCTCGCAATTGCCGAAAACAACAAACTGCTGGACCTGCCGCGCGGCGCCAAGATCAGCGGTTCCGGATTCCCGATCTACCACGGCCTCGGCGCCCGGCTCGAACGCGCTCTGATCAACTTCATGCTGGACAAACACATCCGTGAACACGGCTATACCGAACTGGCCGTCCCGGTGCTGGTGAACCGCGCCACGATGACCGGCACCGGACAATTGCCGAAATTGGAAGCGGACATGTACCGCGTCGAGGAAGACGACCTGTTTTTGATCCCCACGGCCGAGGTCCCGGTCACCAACATCTATGCCGGGGAAGTTTTGCAGCACGCGCAACTTCCACTGAAATATGTGGCTTACACAACTTGCTTCCGCCGCGAAGCCGGCTCTTACGGCAAGGACACCAAAGGTTTGCAGCGTCTGCATCAATTCAACAAAGTGGAGATGGTGCGCTTTGTGGAGCCTGCGAATTCCTACGCCGCGTTGGAGGAAATGCTGCTGGACGCCGAAAGCATCCTGCAGGATCTGGGGCTGCATTACCGCGTGGTGCAACTCTGCAGCGGCGACCTGAGTTTCGCTTCCGCCAAAACCTACGACATCGAAGTCTGGGCGCCCGGCTCGCAAAAATACCTGGAAGTGTCCTCTGTGAGCAATTTCGAGGACTTTCAGGCCCGGCGCGCCAACATCCGCTATCGCGACGCCGCGGGGAAGATCGCCTTTTTGCACACTTTGAACGGCTCCGGTCTGGCCACGCCGCGCCTGATGATCGCGCTGCTGGAGACATATCAGACAGCCGAAGGCGGCCTGCGCATCCCGGAAAAACTGGCCGGATACCTGGGCCAGAATGAACCGGAGGCCAAAACGCCCGTCAAACCAAACGACTGAGCGGGAAAGTGAAATTATGACCAAAGACATGGGAATCCTGGACATCTTTTACCTGCTGGCCAAACGCAGGAAGTTCGTGATCGTTTTTACCCTGATCTGCGCAATCGCCGCCGTAGTTTACGCGCTGGTGGTGGATAAATACTGGATCTCCAACGCGGTGATCGTGCCCGTGGCGGAAAGCAATGCCCTCAGCGGCCTGGACACCGGAGTGTTGGGCATGGTGGCCGGAGGCCTTTTGGGCGGGACGCAATCCGATCCCGCGGTGGAATTCGTGAGCATCATGCAAAGCCGCACCTTCCGGGAAAAGGTGATCGACAAATTCAACCTGATCCCCTATTTCAAGCTGGACAAGCATCCGCGCTCCGAAGCACTGGAACTGGCGGTCTTCGCCCTGGCGCACAAGGTTACCCGCATCAACACCGATCCGGAAAGCAAACTGATCACCGTCAGAGTCGAAACCAAGGACAAATTCCTTTCCAAAAACATCGCGCAATTTTATCTGGATGAACTGCAGCGCTACCTGAAAGTCAACCGGAGCAGCAAAAGCAAGTTGCAACGCGAGTTTCTGGAGGGGCAGGTCCATGACACCGCAGCCGAGATCGAGTCCCTTGGCGTGGCGGTGCGCGATTTCCAGAAGCGAAACCGCACCATCGGCATCGACGAACAGACCACCGCGCTGATCGACCTTTACAGCCTCAACATTTCCGAATATTACAAAGCCGACATCGAATACGAGGTCGCCAAAAAACAATACGGCGCGGATTCCCCGGTCCTGGATGAATTGGCGCGGCGCCGCAGCGTTTTGGCAGCCAAGATCAAAGAACTGGAAAACAGCGATTCGCAACTGGTCCCGGCCTATATGCCCCAGATCGGCCGCATCCCCGATCTGGCGCTGCAATTTGCCCAACTGAAGCTGAACCTGGAGATCAAGCAGAAAGTTTACGAATACCTGTATCCGCAATATGAGGTCGCCAAACTGGACGAACTGCGCGAAATGCCGCGCTTTGACATCCTGGACAGCCCTTCGCTGGCGGGTTTGCGCTCCAAACCCAAACGCGCGATCCTGGTGGCCGTGGTCACGTTCGCGGCTTTCCTTTTGGGCTGCCTGCTGGCCCTGGTCCTCGAAAACCTGCTCGTCACGCACCGCGACAAGGTTGACCGCATCCGGGAGCTTTTCAAACGGAAACAGCCAGACCGGCAATAGATCCGCTTCCCTTCAAGCCGCTCCAGCTGAAGCTGCTGCTGGGCATTCTGGCGCTGTATACTTTTATCGAGTTCTATCCCTTCAGCGTCAGCCTGTATTTCATTCCCCACTACCTGTTGTGCCTGCTGGGCCTGGTTGTCCTCCTTATTTATCCGGACGCGCGCATCGTGGGGGATTGGAATCTGAAACCGGTGCTGTTCCTGGTCGGTTGGCTGGCCTACAACCTGTTTTCCTACATCTGGGCCAAGGACAACCTCGAGGTGCTGCGCTATTCGCTGTGGATCGTGCGCTATCTGGTGCTGTTTTTGATCTACAGCAAACTCTTCACCTACTTCCGCTATCTGCGCTGGTTCCAGTGGTTTCTCTATGGGATTGTCCTGCTCTGGGTGGCCACCGCGGTCGTGGAAATGGTTACTTTCAAGCATCTCTCTGTGTCCAAGCACGTCGGAGAACTGACCTACATGCCGACAGGGCCTTTCTACGGCGAAAACCACCTGGCGGCCTATCTGATGCTCTTCAGCCCGTTTCTGATCTTCGTGCCGGTCATTTCCGGACACAAGGGCTGGGGGTATTTGAGCGCGTTTGTCACCTTGGTCATCGTGGTGATCATGACCATTCAGGGCGCGCGGATCGCGATGCTGGCCATGGGCGCCTTTCTGCTCTGGTTCTTCGTTTTCATCCTCAAGTGGAAACACAAGTTCGTCCTGTTGGCGGTGCTGGCCTTGCTGGGCGGCGGGATCTATGTCAAATTCAAAAAAGAGATCCAGTTCGTCTATACAGTCCTGCAATACCAGACCGAAACCCTGGGCACGGAGCGCAGTTCGATCTACATGAGTTCGATCCAGATCCGCAAACAACTGCTGAGAGAGTCGTTCAACCTGGCGGCAGGATCGTGGTTCATGGGCGTTGGCGGCGGCAATTTCGAGCCGCAGATGCGTTCCGAAGCGATCTACCGCACCGGCGGGATCCAAAATCCGCATAACTTTCTGATGGAGCTTTTCGGCAATTGGGGCATCTTGATCTTGGGCGCGTTCGTCGCGCTCAATTTGCATTGGCTGCTCGGGCTCTGGCGGCTGTTCCGGCGTTCGCAGGGGCCACAGCGCACGCGCTATCTGATGTATCTGGTTTCGCTGCTGCTCTTTCTGCCGGTGTCGATCCTGCCCAGTTCCATCCGCTGGCAGTATTTCATCTGGATCTATTTCGCGGCGGTGAACGCCACGTTGCATACCAAACCGGAATCCGCCCCGGAGGTGGCCGCATGAAGGAATTTCAGAAACTCGTCGATATCATCGCCCAATTGCGCGATCCGGTCTCCGGCTGCCCCTGGGACGTGAAGCAAACCCCGGAAAGCCTGGTCCCGAACTTCATCGAGGAACTTTACGAAGCCGTGGAGGCCATCGAGGAAAAGGACAGCAACGCGCTGCTGGAGGAACTTGGCGACCTGCTGCTGCACATTGTTTTCCAGGCCCGCATCGCCGAAGAGGAGGGCCGTTTCGACATCGCGCAGGTGCTTGAACACATCGCGGAAAAACTGATCCGCCGCCATCCGCACGTTTTCGGCGACCAGGAACTGGCCGACGCAGACGCCGTCAAAATGAACTGGGAACGTCTCAAAAAAAAGGAAAAGACCGAGAGGATCAGCGTTTTGGAAGGCATCCCGCGCGCCTTGCCGGGCCTCATCTACGCTCAGCGCACCCAGGAAAAGGCGGCTTCGGTCGGTTTCGATTGGCCGAACGTCGAACCCGTCCTGGAAAAACTGGCCGAAGAGGAGGCTGAATTCAATGACGCCCTGGCCTCCGAAGATAATGCCATGATCCGCGAAGAGTTGGGAGACATGCTGTTCACGCTGGTCAACCTGGCCCGCAAACTGCATATCGACGCGGAAAGCGCCCTCAAGGAAACCACCCGCAAGTTCCACAAACGTTTCCACTACATCGAAGAGCATTACCGCCAAAACGGAGCAAACATCCATGAAGCAAGCCTCGAAGAACTCGACGCCCTCTGGGATCTCGCGAAAAAAGACCGATAACTTCAAATCACTGCGCATCTTTCTCGTGGTCGGCAGCCTGCTGATCTTCGTCTTTTTCGCCATTTATTCCCAATTCCTGATCCAAAACGCCAAACGAGAGCAGCAATACGTGCCGCGGATTTTCGCGCAGTACATCGCCTACACGGACGGCTATCTGCGCCAGGCAGAAAAATACGCCCAGATCCTCAGCGAACTCAGCTCCAAACACTTCGAATCGGCGCAGCAAATGGATTACGAGGCCGCGATCAGCTCCTACATCCTCTTTGAACTGATGCCCAAAAATCCCATTCCCATCATCATCACGGACACCAATTTCGAGCCCCAGTTCTGGAACCAGGTCGGCGTCTCGCCCGACACCAGTTTCACCAGCCTGTCGGCAGTTTCCCAACTCAAATTGAAATCTCAACTTGGCGCGATGAACCGCACGACCTTGACAGAGGATGGCCGCGTCATCAACTATGTCTATTACGCGCGGCCCACTTCGCTGCAGGAATTCATCAAGAAGATCGACTATTCGGTGGTGGTGACCGACCGCAACAAAACTCCGCTCTACTGGAGGAACATGGGGGTTTCCGAATCCAGCAGCTGGGACGAGGTCAGCGCTGCAGACCGCGCCAAACTCGGCCAGCACTTGCTGGATATGTACGAAGTCCCGCTGGGCCGGGATTCCGAGCAACTGGGCTACATCTATTTCACCGCGCCCAAATCCCTCTCCCGCATCAGCTACCTGCTGTTTCTGGAACTCGGCCTGGCCTTGCTGCTCATCTCTTTCAGCACCTACGGCCTGTTTTTGATCCACCGCACAGAAAAGGACACGCTCTGGATCGGCCTGGCCAAGGAAACCGCGCACCAGTTCGGGACGCCGATCACATCGCTGATGGGCTGGATCGACCTGTTGCGCGAATCCACCCCGGACAGCGAGGTGCGCCGGGATCTGAACAAGGTCATCGACTACATGACGACCGACTTGAACCAGTTGAAAGTCATCTCCTCGCGCTTCGGGAAAGTCGGCTCCAAAACCAGCCTCAAACCCACCGACCTGCATCAGATCCTGCAGGAAACCGTGGCTTATTTCCATGACCGGCTGCCCCATTTGGGCTCGCGCATGGAGATCTTCCTCATCTCCAAGATCGAAGGCGTGAAGGTGATGCTGGACACCGAACTCTTTAAATGGACCCTGGAAAACCTGATCAAAAACTGCATCGACGCCATGTCCGGCAAGGGCGGAAATATTCTTTTAACCGCCACCACGAACAACCGCTACGCCTATGTGCACGTGCGCGACGAAGGCAAAGGCATTCCGCATTCGCAATGGAAAAAGATCTTCGATCCCGGCGTGACCACCAAAACCCGCGGCTGGGGGCTCGGACTCAGCCTGGCCAAACGCATCATCGAAGAATACCACCACGGCCACATCCGCGTGCTGGAAAGCACTCTGAACGAAGGCACCACCTTCGAGATCCGGCTCGCCGTCGAACAAGTCAAACAGGAGCACAAATGATCGACCTGCTTTCTTCCGCACAAATGAAAAACCTGGACCGCCGTACGATCGACGAATTCGACCTGCCCGCGCGAGTCCTGATGGAAACCGCCGGCAAAGGCTGCGCCGACCTGATTTTGGAAAACTACTGCGACCGTCTCGACGGCGGAGTCTGCGTCCTTTGCGGCAGCGGCAACAACGGCGGCGACGGTGCCGTGATCGCGCGCTGGTTGCATCAATACGGCTATGACGTCGGCATCCTGCGCGTTGGCAAAGGCCGCCTCAGCCCGGAAACGCAGGCCAATCTGGAACTTTGCCGCAAACTCAACATTTCCGTGGAAAACGTGGCCGAAGACGACGATGGCCTCGACCTTGCCGCGGAATACATTTCCGGCTGCTCGCTGACCGTGGACGCGGTCTTTGGCATCGGCTTCAAAGGCCGGCCCGAACCCTGGCTGGACAAGTTTTTTCGGGTGGTGAACACCAATTCCGACTTCACTGTCGCCGTGGACATCCCATCCGGCCTGGATGCCGACACCGGCCAATTGGAAAATGCCATTTTCGCCAACGCCACACTCTGTATCGAAAGCCTCAAACTCGGCCACATCCTGGGTTGCGGATCCGAGGTCTGCGGCGTTTTACATACCGTGCCCATCGGGATCCCGCACACTTTTTACCAGGACCTGGAGCGCGTAAAACTCTTTACCCAGGAAGATTTTCTTCCTCCCGCGCGGTATCAGGCCTCCCATAAAAACGACTACGGCAAGGTCTATGTGTTCGGCGGAGTTCCCGGCTACACCGGAGCTTCGGTGTTGGCAGCCAATGCCGCCTTGCGCGCCGGAGCGGGCTACGTTTTCGTGCTGCACCGGCTCGAACTGACGGGCATTTACGCGATCAAACTGACCGAAGCGCTCTCCAAAGCAATTCCCGAACTCCCAAAATCCGGCATCCCCGGCGCCAAAATCCTGACCGATATGCTGGCCGACGCTTCCGCCGTTTTGATCGGCCCCGGATTGGGTAAGGACGCTTACGCGCTAAAACTGCTGGAAACCGTGCTGAAAAGCGTCAAGGCCCCGCTGGTCGTGGATGCCGACGCGATCAACCTACTTGCGGAAAATCCGGATCTCTGCAAACACCTGAAAAAGCCGAACATCCTGCTGACGCCGCATTGGGGCGAGTTTTCCCGCCTGGCCGGGCTCGAAAAGGATTCCCTGGCTACTGATTGCCTTACCCCCTTGCGTGAATTTGTGGCGCGCCACAAGGCCCGGGTGCTGCTGAAAAGCCATTACAGCGTTTACCACGACGCACAGCGGACTTGGGTCAACGTTTCCGGCAACGACGGACTTGCCACCGGAGGTAGCGGCGACGTCCTGGCCGGCATCATTACATCTTTTTTGGCGCAAGGGTTGGAAATACCCGAGGCCGCGATCAACGCTTCCTTCCTGTTGGGCAAAACGGCCGAAGAAGTGGCGCTGCGCCGCGACACGGCCTCGATCCTGCCTTCAGACATCATTGCAGGCCTGTTCTGTCACAAAGATACCGGACAATGACGAAAAAACGCCTTTGCTGGCTAACTTGCGCGCTTTTCCTGCTTTTCGCGCAAGCCTGTTCGGGTTCCGGAGAGGATTCCGCCGCGGCGGATTCACTGCACAAAGACAAACAAGACAAAGGAAAAACGATGAGCAAACTGGCAGCCATGAAAACCCCGGTGTTTTGGGCTGAAGGCCATCCCGGCCGCCTGGACCGCGAAAACTGGACGATCGAGGTCACGGGGGCCTGCACAAAGCCCCGCAGCTTTACGTGGGAGGATCTGAACGCCCTGCCCCAGAAAGAAGTGCAAGGCCGGCTGACCAGCGTGACGCGTTGGTCCGTGGGCGGACTCTGGAAAGGCGTCGCGCTTTCCACCATCCTGGACGAAGTGGGCATGAAACCCAGCTGCAAATACATCCGTTTCTGGTCGGTGGGCATGATCTACGACACTTCGATCCCTTTGGAGACGGCCTTGCGCGAAAAATCACTGCTGGCGCACAGCTTCGACGGCGAATACCTCACCGAAGATTACGGCGGCCCGGTGCGCGCCTTCATTCCCTACCTCTGGGGCTACAAATCCGCCAAATCGGTCGTGAAGATCGAACTGAACGAAAAATACGTTTCCGGCTACTGGGAAAAACGCGGCTATACCGACAGCGGCGAGATCGAGCCTGGACGCTGCCGCGACATCAACGCCGGCGGCGAGGTCAAACTGATCCCCGGTGGCGACGAAGTCCAATTCTGATCTGGCCTGTTTCAATCAGCCAGCGCGGGGGAAAAACGATTGCCTGAAGGGTTGGGACGCTTTAGTATGTATAAATAGGGAAAAAGATTGACGTCAATTCGAGGATACAAAATTGTGCACATCAACACCCATTGAATCGCAGGGCGGCCTGTTTGCCGCTATAAGACGCGGCCCGGCGCTCTTTTCCGGGCTGCGCGCGCTCTCGTTAGTTTTTATTTTCGGCGCCATGCTGGGAATCCTTTTCGCCCAAAGCAACCGCGAGGAATACGATCTGGTGAAGAACTATTCCCTGCCCAAACAGGCGGTGCCGGTGAAAGAACTTGCCCAGGCCGACAGCGTCTGGCTGCGCGGGTCGCAGCCCTTCACCGGATTTGCCTTTGACCGCTACAATAACGGCCAGCTGGCCCGGATCTTTGCCTGCAAAGACGGTTTGCAAGAAGGCCTGATGTATCTCTGGTACCCGGACGGCTCGCCGCAAATGAGCGCGAATTACCGCCTGGGCCGCCTGCACGGCAGATTTCTGGGCTGGTACCTCAATGGCGGTGTGATCTACGACATGGTCATCAACCACAGTGGCTATGCCGGCGACTACATCGAAGACAACGGTGCCCGCGTCGAGGAAGATACTCCGGATACGGACCAGGAAGGCAACGAGCAGGATTTTGAACGGGAGTGAGTGCAAGGCCCAGCTTTGACCGCGAGGCACGCAACCACGCCCGGGGGAGTTTTTTCCCGCAGCTGGCAGCAGATATTTTTCCTATTCTCAAGATAAAGGATTATAAACATATGGACCCCAAATTCGACAGAGTCGAAAACATGACCCCGGATGAGCAATTCAGCGCCGTGGCCAGGCTCAAGGACCAACTGGAAGAAAACTTCGTCAGCCTCGGTCAGCTGCTCTCAGAGATCAGGCGCAGCAAGAGTTTTCGCCGCAAAGGCTATGAAAAGTTCAAGGATTTTGTGGAAGCGGAATACGCGCTGAGCAGTTCTCTGGCCGGCAAACTGGTGCAGGTCTTCGACGTCTTCGTGGAAGAGATGGATGTGGATGACGCCACCCTCAAAAACATCGGCTTCGACCGCCTGCAGATGGTCCGGCCCCTGGTCCAGAAAGCCGATTGGGGCGAACGCGACGCCTGGGTGCAAATGGCCGAAGATCTGCCTACCCCCCAGTTGCGCGGCCACATCAAGGAACTCAGGAAAAAGGAAAAGGAAGAAGAGATTGATCCCAAAAAAGTCTTTATCGACCAGTATCTGGAGCGCATGACAGCGGTCCTCAACTGCTCGCGCACCGACCTGAATTTCAAACTGGCGCTGTATTTCCAGGACGCGGACCTAGACACCGTCAAGACAAAGATCCGCGAACGCCAGCGCAGCTTCGAATCCGAACTCAACAAGGAGGATATAACTTGAAACGCGCCAAACAAATGAAAATACTCTGGGTGGACGACGAGATCGACCTGCTCAAGTCCTTCGTGCTCTTTCTGGAGGACCGCAATTACCTCGTGGACACCTGCAACAACGGCAACGACGCCATAGAAAAGGTCCTGGAAGCCAAATACGACCTGGTGATCCTGGACGAAATGATGCCCGGCATGGACGGATTGACCACCCTCACGGAGATCAAGCGCATCAATGCCGCCATGCCCATCATCATGGTCACCAAAAGCGAAGAGGAAGGCCTCATGGACAAAGCCATCGCCTCCCAGATCGCCGATTACCTGATCAAACCGATCAATCCCAACCAGATCATCATGGCCATAAAAAAGATCTTCCAGGCCGACGAGATCCGCGCCAACCAGATCGGCGAGCAGTACACCCGCTACATCGCCCAGCTGAACCAGCGCCTCTTCGATAATCCCGGCTGGGAGGAATGGGCAAACATCTACCGCGAAATGGCCTACTGGGAGATCCAGATCGACGAAGTGAACGACGAAGGCCTGCGCCAGACCCACTTTTTGGAAAAGCGCAATTGCAACACGGAATTCACCAATTACGTGGAAAAAAACTACCGCAACTGGCTGCACACGGACGAGCGCCCCAATCTCTCTTTTGACGTGGTTTCGCAATTCATCGCGCCCCACTTTGAAGAGCGCGTTCCGGTCTATTTCATCATCATCGATTGCATGCGGCTCGACCAGTATCTGGCCATCCAACCCTACATCAAAGAACTCTTCGACGAGGAACTCGACCTCTATTATTCGATTTTGCCCACCGCCACGCCCTACAGCCGCAATTCCATTTTCAGCGGACTCTTGCCGCAGGACATTGCCAAGCGTTTTCCGGAATACTGGGTGACCTCGGCGGAGCTGGACAACTCCCGCAACCGCAACGAACACCAGCTGCTGGACGAGCACGTCGATGAACTTGGCTACAAACTCGATCCGACCTCCAAATACGTGAAGATCTTCAACATGGAGGAAGGCAACTTCGTGCTGCGTAAAATCGAGACCTGGAACAAGGAAAACCTCATCGTGCTGGTCTACAATTTCCTCGATTTGCTGGCGCACCACCGTTCGCGCGACCAGATCCTGCAGGAAACCATCCCCCACGAAGAGGGATTGCGCGCCTTCACCAAGCATTGGTTCCTGCATTCCTCGCTCTATGAGGCTTTGAAACTGATCGCCAAACAGGACGCGATCTGCGTCATCAGCACGGATCACGGCTCGATCAAGGTCAACCGCGCCACCCAGGTCGTAGGCGACCGCGACACTTCGATCACGGTCCGTTACAAGGAGGGAAAAAACCTTTCCGCCAACGACCGCCACGCCCTCTTCGTGAAAAAACCGTCGGAATTTGGCCTGCCGATCAAGAGCATTGTGGACAATTTCATCTTTGCCCGGGACGACTATTACTTCGTCTATCCGAATTCCTACCATCAGTACCAGCGGCAATATAACGGCACTTTCCAACACGGTGGCGTTTCAATGGAGGAAATGATCCTGCCGATCGCCACCTGCCGTTCCAAGCGCCTGAAAAACTGATTGCGCGGCCGCCAGTTGTGGCTTAACTTGTCCCTAGGACTGTGAAATGCCTACCGTCCCAAAAGGTGTCGGGATCTTGCCAAACAAGGCTCCGCGCATCTTTTGGGACTTTTTGTTTATGCCCGCGGCGAGTGGATTTGCCGGCTTGAAAAAGGCGATTGCGCATGCTTGAAGAAAACCGGAAGATCCTGCCCAAAAACATTGAACTGAAGAGCCCGCGGGACACCACAGACCTCGCGGCCTGGCTGGCGCCGCTGCTCAAGCCCGGCGACGTGATCTGCCTCTACGGGAATCTGGGTTCGGGCAAGACCTTTTTCGCCGCCGCTTTGGGCCGGGAACTCGGCATCCCCGAATTCCTGGACAGCCCGTCTTTCGTGCTGCTCAAGGAATACCACTCCGGCCCGGTCCCGCTTTACCACCTCGACCTCTACCGTTTGAAAAACACGCGGGAACTGCAGGACTTGGGAATTTTCGACATTCTGGAGAGCGGCATCACGTTGATCGAATGGCCGGAATTGGCGGTGGAACTGCTTCCCCGGCGGATCCTGAACCTCGAGCTGCATTTCAGTTTCGACGGCCGCCGGCGCGGCGTGGAAATCGTTGCCCGCGACCGTTTTTCCGCTTATTTTGTTTAACATCATGGAATTCCGGGAGGAATAAATGAACTTCAACCCTATGTGGATCGCCCTCGCGGCAATAGTCATCATCATCGTCTGGGAGATCCTGGCCAAAAACAAATCCCCTCTGGGCCGCGGGATCGTTCTGGGCCTGTGTTTTATCCTGGGCATGGCCGTCTTTGGCTATTATTTCCTGCAGAGCCGCCAGGTCGAAAACAGCCTGCACGTGGTCGGTTATGCCAGCAAAACCTTTGAAAGCGACATGGTCAAGTGGAGCCTTTCCGTGCAAAAACGCACCGAAGTTGACGGCCTGATGAGCGGCTACACCTCGCTGAACCGCGACGTCAACGAATTCAAGCAATTTCTTCTTACCAAGGGACTTAAGGAAAAGGACATCAATATCCAGCCGCCGACCAGCTCGCCCAACATGGATAACTACGGCAATATGACCGGCTACACCGTCAATCAGTTCCTTTACGTCCTGAGCAACGACATAGCCAAAGTAGAAGAAATCGCTCTCAATCCGGAATTTTTTGCCCAGCGCTCGCTCATCCTGCAGCAATCGAATCTGGAATTTCTCTACTCCAAACTGCCGGAACTGAAAAAGGAAATGATCGGCGCCGCGACCGCGGATTCCTATTCCCGCGCCAAGGAGATTGTCGCCGCTTCCCGGGCCAAACTCGGCAAGCTGAAATCCGCCCGTACCGGTGTTTTCCAGATCACCGAACCCTATTCGACCGAGGTCTCGGATTACGGATTTTACAGCACCAACACCCGCACCAAAAGCATTTCCGTGACCGTCACGGCGGATTACTCCCTGTAAACCTTTTCCGCGCCTGATTTACTGACCAAAAAAGGCTCCGTATCTGCAATTCCGGAAGATTGCCGCTAGCGGAGCCTCTTCTTTTTGGAGAGTAACCCTTAAAAGTAACCAGGGAGATCAGCTCCAGATAGCGAGTAGGAAGAAGATGGCAGAAACTGTAGTGATCTTACAGGAAATAAATCCATGTTATGGAACAACTTGGGTGGAGTTGTCGCCCTATGAGGTAAAAGAAATTCGTGCCAGAAATCTAGAGGCTAGAAAGTCTGGCACGCATGTTCAACTATATGGAATGCAAGAAATTGATTAGCGGGAAACAGTCAAGCCTTATGTTGCGGTACCAGATGGTCCGCTTTGCCATGGATCACGGGATCTCAGCCTGTGCCAGAGAGTATCGCACAACCAGGAAAACCGTCAGTCTTTGGCTGCGGCGTTACTTAGAAGGGGGAGATCCGGAATCTCTTAAGAATCAAAGCCGGGTCGGCCAGAACCATCCTCTCAAGACCCCTGCTGAAACGGCTGAGCGGATAATTGAGTATCGAATCAAGACCAAAAACAAGCTGGGAGCCCGCAGGATCGTGGAAAACCTGAACCTGTCCTGTTCTGCCAAGACGGTCCATAAGATCATCAGGCAGAATGGCTTGATGGACAAGCCCCCCACCAAGTGGCAACGCCGCAAGGATATGAGTCTGGTCAGGGCCCAGTATCGGCCTTTCGAGAAGATACAACTGGATGCCAAATACCTCAATGACATCCCGGAATGTTACCCTGCCTACGTTCGCGGCGACATGCCAAAGTATCTTCTGACGGCCAGGGATTACAAAACAGGCTGGCTGTTCATGGCCTACTCCAATTATTTGGATGACAAGGCCACATCTATCTTTGCCGTGTATCTGTTGCATCATCTGAGGGAAGCAGGGATCGATCTGGCCAGGGTTACCCTGCAAACTGACAATGGCCGGGAATTCGTTGACCGGCTGCACTATTCCGTGACCTTGTTCCAACAATCTGTCTCCCTAGCCGTTAACCATGATGTGATCCCACCTGCCTCTCCGCGTTTCAACAGCGATGTCGAAACCTTTCATAAACTGGTGGAAAACGAGTTCCTCAAGATCGAGGACTTTACCAGCCTGCCAAGGTTCTTCAGCCTAAGCACTGACTACAACATCTACTTCAACTTCTTCAGAACAAACCGAAACAGAATGATGAAGTCCCCGGTCCAACTGCTGAATGATGAAAGATCTGACTTATCTCCTACCAAATTAATGCTGTTACCTATCCTCTGTGATATGTTCAGAGACTATTCCCTTGACGAGCTGCAGGGTGTATACTTTAAAGGGTTACCGCTCA